>Ga0214545_1000252_pt1 | contig 75346 bp, 29 predicted proteins | sample CNSS4metaG_FD_160064 | JGI IMG/M metagenome (GOLD analysis project Ga0214545, IMG submission 160064) | Root nodule microbial communities from cowpea collected in UCLA plant growth center, Los Angeles, California, USA - CNSS4 | ecosystem: Host-associated > Plants > Roots > Nodule | place: USA...
TATATATATATATATATATTCTTCTCTTGACTTTATATCTTCTCAAGGCACTTAAATTTGAAGTGAACATGTTTCTTGCATTTATAGTAGACAACCCAAATATTCTAATATTTTGAATCCATTACTTGTCAAGATTGGGATTTTCTTCCTCTTATAAGCTTTCTTTCTTCGTCCATTTTTGATGAATATTTTTGGAAGTAAAAGATATTTCATCTTCTTCTTCAAATTTATTGTCTTTTAAGGCGGGATCGATGATTCTTTAGCCTTCATAGCTTTTTGTGAGAATGTTCTTCTTTCTCTTTTATTTAAGTGCAATGAATTTATCTTTTTTTTGGAGAAATTTATCTTCTTGAAGTTCTATCTCGTATACCTTTAAAATGTCCATGAATTCTTCTATTAAAATCCTCCCATCAATAATCCATACATAATAACGTTGAGATTGAAACACACTTGAAATGTTTAACAATTCATTATATCAAGTCCATTTTGTATCTCTTAAAAAATCATCACAAAGAACATTTTTTTTCTTTCTATAAACTCAAATCATAGTTGTCTCTCATTCAAAAAGTTAACACATGAATAATAATATACTTCATTAGGGTATCAGTTTGTTGAGCATATTATATAAACTTTTCTACACCAATTTTATTATGTAACAATCTTATTTACAAATATATTATTATGTAATGCTCACTAATTAATATTTTTTAGCCATTTATTTGATTTTCACAAGTATATCTTGAATTGTTTTTGCAAGTATAGGAAGATGTGCAACTTATGAAAGACATGGGAATGGATGCTTACAGGTTTTCAATTTCTTGGTCTCGAATTTTCCCATGTAAGCATTCTTCTATTCAAATATTTCGATATTTTTTAGTTGAAATAAAAAAATTATTATTTACATAAAAAAAACAAAAAGAGGGGAATATATAACATGAAAACAATTTTTCATTCTTACTTTTAATTCCTTATCCTTTCTCAAATCTTTAAATGAATTATTATACGCAATTATTTGCTAAGTTGCTTGAATATTTAGTATTAACCTTGAAAATTAAGGACTATTCTAGAATTTGAATTTTAACCTAAGTGTGTAAATGTAAAACTTAATGTGACAGATGGATCTGGAGAAATTAACCAAGCAGGAATAGATCACTACAACAAACTCATCGATGCCTTACTAGCCCAAGGTAAAAAAAATTTATTATTATCATCATAAATCATGTTTTAAAAAATTATTCAAATTTATACCTACACATTTATACATCCTTCATCTAGGTATGTCCATTTATAAAAAAATAAAAATAAAAATTAAACTCACATCTCTTGAAATTTTTTTGATTTACAACACTATTTAATACAAGTGGGTTTTAAGCCTAACTCAATCTCACAAAACCAACTTATAAGGTGAGGATTGTACCCACTTATATATTGTGAATTAGTCTTATCTCTAGTCGATGTGGTACTTCCAACACTATCCAACTTTTGTTTTTTTTTTATTTTTTATTTTACATAAAAAAATTTCTTTTGTTGTAAAAACATTAATTTTTCATTTATTCTTACATTATTGCACATGTAAATACCTTTTATAAGAGTCTAATCAATATGAACCCTAATATATATTTGTAGGAATTGAACCCTATGTGACCCTTTACCATTGGGACCTACCCCAAGCCTTGGAGGACAAGTATAAGGGATGGCTTAGCCCTTTCATCATGTATATGAAATTTAATTCACATTATAACTTGGAAATATTATATTATGGTGATAATAGAAGTAATTTATATGAATGTTTTTGGATTTATTGAACAGAAAAGACTTTGCAAGATATGGTGAATTATGCTTTGAAAAATTTGGGGATAGAGTGAAACATTGGATCACTTTCAATGAGCCTCATACATTTGCAATGATGGGATATGATCTTGGACTTGAAGCTCCTGGAAGATGTTCCATTCTTCTTCATCAACTATGCAGACATGGAAACTCTTCTACTGAACCTTATATCGTGGCTCATAATGTGCTTAATTCTCATGCAATAGTAGTAGACATTTATAGGAAAAAGTACAAGGTAAAGTAAAAAATCTAAAAAAATAAAATAATATTAAACACTTATTTTAATATAAATATGAGTTTAAATCACACATTAAATACAAATATTAAAGTTGAACATCATATTCATAAATTTATTAACAAATATCTTATTATTGTTATATTTGTCATGAATATTTTTAAAAGATGAATGATTTATGTATACAATAATGGATTGTTATGTAGAAAATACAAGGTGGATCTATTGGGATATCTCTGGATGTGATTTGGGTTGAGGCAGCAACAAACTCAAAAGAAGATATTGAAGCAGCACAACGAGCCTTAGATTTTCAACTTGGCTGGTAATAATTATTATTATGTGCAATCTTTCACATCAAAAGTTTCATGTTGTGAAGAAGGACAAAGACCACCTAATTAAATATCTTCACGACAAAGAAATTTTCAAAGCAACTTTGTTGAATTTGTTGAATTCGTATCCTGATTTTGAATTTGCTGGGGAAATATTCTTCATAAGTATTTCGAGGCATACATGTTAAAAGTAAGAATTTGAAGAAGTTATATAGAAGAGTTTTTAAAATTCTTTTATTCATAAATTAATTTTAATTTATGAAAAAAATTAAATATGTATTTAATCTTTATACTTACATAAAATTGTGAAATTGAAATTTGTCTCATATCACAAAACTTTGATATTTTAATCTTCAATCATTAAAAAGTAAATAAATATAAATTTTTTTAACTTAACGACATTAACTCAACTCTTTTTTTTTTATGTGTTGAATGATATTTTAAATTGACAATTAAATTGTTTATACAAATTATTGTATTTCAACTCAAGTGCCAATCTAAATACACAAAAATGTTAGTGTCGTTGAGTTAAAAAAATTATATTCTTTAACTAAAATATATATAATATTAATGAATTTTAATTTTGTATTTAAATTTGAAGATTAAAAATATATTTAATTAGATTATTTTTCTTTTATATAAATATAAATGGAAAAGCTTGCACAAAATTTAAAAATGACATCTAACAAATTTACGAATTTAATAGTTTTTTGGAATGTTGATTCTCTATTAAACCTTTCCAAAAATAAACTGATTTTAATATTTTAAAATATATTAATCTTTTAATATATTAAAATCAATATATGTTAAAAATACATAATTTTAAAAAACTATCAAACAATATGGATTTAAAAAATTTACAGTATTATTTAACGTCCGCTAATTTGCTTTTTTTATTATTTATATAATTACAAAAATTATTCTTTCAACTATCACATTATCTTTGAAAATAATTTTTAAAGTGGTGGTTTGAGTGTAAAAAATAATTTTTGAATTGAAGAAGTATAGTTGTTGAATTTGTTGACAGGTTTCTAGAGCCATTAGTTTTTGGAGATTATCCAAGCATAATGAGAAGTAGAGTAGGTAATAGGTTACCAACATTTTCTAAATCTCAAGCAACTCTTCTTAAAGCTTCATTAGATTTTGTTGGCATTAATCATTACACCACACTTTATGTCTACAACGTCGCCGTTTCGCTTCATGATTACATTGAAGATTCTGGTGTCCTTACTCTTCGTAAGTTCAAACTAAATTCTCTTCTTTTTCTTCTATTATTCCATGACTTATTATTTGGATGCATTTCATTAATGTAGACCTAATTCACTTTTCTTATGCTGTTTTCTCATTCATTTCAGCATTTAATGGTACCAATGTCATTGGAGAAAGGGTGAGTTTCATAATTTGGAATATATTTTTCTGTTTAACTTAATGAATGCATTTGAATCATAATATAATATTATTATGACAAAGATCCATGTTGTGCTTAGATCATTATTTATTTTTACCAAAAAAATTATAGATAATAATTAATTTTAGTAACAAAATATGTTTAAAAATCAATTCTTTAGTTAAAGACCAATTTATAAATTAACTTTTTAATAATCAAAATTAATATTAATGATTGATTTAGAGATTAATTTACAATAAAAATTATTTTAATTATTAATTTATAAGTCAATTATAAATTTTTTATTCATAATAAAAACTATTTTAGTTACAATAATTTTTAATTCATAAATTAGCATTTAAATTAATTATTATATGCATATTATTTTTATTATTAAATTTAATTATTATTTAATTTTTTTTGTAGTTTATTTTATGATTTCACGTGAATGAACACAGATGTTATATTTCCTTTTAGTTGTTGATGTAACTTTTTGTATTAAAAGTAGCAAAAAAAAAATATGAGAAAAAATATTAAGTAGAAATTAGGTTTAATCAGTCGGATGATACTCACTTTTGTTTGGATATGTTAGTCTAGTATCTGTTTTTAAAAATATGTCAATTGAGTCCAAACTTTTGGAAATATGTCTCAATTAAGTCTTTTTTAAGAAAAAATTATTAATGTCGTTAACAGTACTGATATTTAAAATGACTTACAACAAAATTAAGTATTGATATTTATATTAAAATTTAGTGGTAAAAATTATGAATAAAGTTAACGACATTAATAATTTTGTTCTAAAAGGGATCTAATTGAGATACATTTTCAGAAGTTGAGACTCGATTGACACACTTTTAAAAATGAATATCAAACTAACATATTTAAACGAAAGTAGGTATTATCCGACTAATTAAACCTAGAAATTATTATTCTTTAATCATATTTGTTTCAAGATACTAACAAATGAAATTCGTTGAATGATTATTTGTTAGAAGTCATGGATAAAGTTGTGAGACAAATTCTTTTTAAACAATTTTTTATTTCCCAGAAAAAAAACATTTATAATAAATATCACAATTCAATCCCAATTGCTAAGAGAATAAATTTTGGCATAAAAACATTTAAGAAAATGAAGAAGAAATTGATAGACTTAACTTCCAAAAATGTGACTTACATTCATAATTTTAAAAATATCACATCATTTTCTTTTATACTTTAACCAATGAAAATACATGCATTATATGCAAGCCGGTTAATATTTTTTATTATTGTTATAATTATAATTATAAAATTAAAATAATTTTTGTAATTTTATTATAAATAATTTTTATTTATTTTGTAAGTGGTTTTATTATTATAAAAAATATTAAACTTAAAAAAATAGTTATATAAAAAATGATTAAATTTCAAGAAACGATCACTTAAAAAGTAAAATTGATAAAATAATTATTTTAATATAAAAAAAATCATATAAAAAAGTAAAATTGAAAAATAAATATAGACATCGAAAAGAGAAGTTTCCTTTATACATATATGAGTGAAAACACATATCCTACACCATGTTTGTGTTCACTTTTTGTTATAAAAAATAATGAAATAATAATAATAATAATTATTATTATTAATATTATTATTCACTTTTTGAATAGTTTTATTCACTTCTAAATTATTTTTGTTCATTTAATTAAAAAAAATAGTTAAATTTAAAAAAAGGTCATATCTAAAAATATTAACTTGAAGGATAAAATTAAAAAAAAAAAGACAATAAAAATAAAAATAGAAAGGGGGTTTCTTTCTACACCGCCAATATTTCTTCTACACCCCAAATAATTTTTCATTTCCAAAAGTATCCCTCGACCATTTGACGACCAATAAATTTAAAAAAATAAAATTAAACTCACATTCTCTCTCTTATTTAACGAAAACTAACTCACTCACTCACATCTCACCCTAACCCTAAAAGCACAGCGCCAGAACTCTCCTGCCACCCCTCACGAAACTTACATTTTCTCTTTCTCTTTTCTTCACATTCTCTCTTTCTCTTTTTTTCACATTCTCTTCCATTGTGGTCCTTGTGTTGCTTTGTCTCTTCTTTCCCGTTCACTTCATAGACATTTACATAGGTAAAATCCTCTCTGTATTGTTGATGTAAATTATTTTTAATGATTTACAAATAGGGTAGAGTAGAAGTGTTTTTTTTTATGCTTTGATATTGTGAAACCATTAACCAAAAGTGAAAGCCACGGATCTGAAACGTGAACTCGATTATGACAATCAGAAGTCGACTTCCGGTGAAGCAATCGACTTTTGGTCAAGGAACACGACTTTCAGTGAAGGAAAACAAAATTGAAAATGATCACCGGAAGTCCACTTCCGTAGGATAGAAACACGTACTGGAAGTTGACTTTCGTAAGTGAAAAATGGTTAAAATTGAAAATGACCACCTGAAGTCAACTTCTGTAAGATAGAAACACATACCGGAAGTCGACTACCGTAAATGAAAAATGGTGTTGAAAACCCATCATCGGAAGTCGACTTCCGTAAGTTAAAAATGGTTTTGAAAAATATCACCGAAAGTCGACTTTCGTAACTTTATCATGGGTCCGAATGTGAAGAGATTTTCGAAAGTGGATGAAATTTGAAATTTGTTAAGTGAATTTCCAAAAATTGACTTCCATAAGCTTATCATTGTTTCTAGAAATGAAAAATTAGGAATGTTACTTCCGGAAGTCGACGTCCGGTTAAGTGTGTTTCCGAAAGTCGACTTCCGATTCTTTTAGTTTAAATTTTGTATTCATTATTTGAAATTTTATTATTTTTAATATTTCTTAAATTTTTAATTTATATTTTCTATTTTAGTTTTTATGTTATTTTTATGTTGTAATTTAAAATTGTAAATAATATTAATTTTAATATGTTTTTGAATTTCTTTATTATAAAGTATAAAAATAATAAAACAATAAAAAATATAAAAAAATAATAATATTCACGCAACAATAAATTAAATATAAAATATAAGTAAATTAAAATAAAATAAAGCGTAAGTAAACAAAAACAAAATAAAGCATAAATAAATTAAATTAAAATAAAGCATAAATAAATAAAAATAAAATAAAGAATTAATGAATAAAAATAAAATAAAACATAAATAAATAAAAATAAAATAAAGTATAAATAAATAAAAGAAAAATTAAGCATAAATAAATAAATAAAATAAAGCATAAATAGGTAAAAAAAATCATAAATAAATAAAAATAAAATAAAGTATAAGTAAATAAAAATAAAATAAAGCATAAAAAAGTAAAAATATAATAAAGCACAAATACACAGTAAACCTTAGAAAAATATCAATTTAATCAAAATAAAAATAAAATAAAAATTCTATAAGTCTTACTTAATCAAAAGTCTCAAAACTATTACAATTCCAAAAGAGTGTGGATATGATTAATATGACTTCCGAAAAAATTAAATACTGGAATTTGACTTCCAGTTTTGCGTCAATATATAACAAATACCATCACTTGTGCGTAACTTCATAATTACTTAATTATTACTTTTACTTGATTCACTTTTTAATTTTCATTTAATTTTTGAAGGGCATAAATGAAATAGCACAAAACTTTGGAGGTGTAGAAGAAATATTGGAGGTGTAGGAAGAAAACCCCAAATAGAAATTGCCTCTGTATTTAGATAAAGATAAAGTAAAGAAAAGGATAAAGCATACCCATTATACAATTAAGCTTTAACCACTGTATTTCTCTTCTCCACTAATAGGATGTGGTTTATAGTTTAGTAATGGATTCTGTTATTTGAGTTTAAATGAAGAAGACTTCTCTATTGATATTCACACCCCCTTTTTGGCCAAGCTCACAAAGCTACTACTAGATTAAGCACAACTATTCCTACTATTGACACCACTCATATACTATGTTCCCCCTACCTTGGAACAAACATACTCACATCTCATATGCATATTTAAACTATAAATTTAATTAAGTTCGAAAGATTTAAATTTACTTTGTGTGGCACTTCTAAAATTAATTACACCCACTTGCAATTATTGCCTAAAACAAAATACCCTACATTTAGCCTTTTAAACTTTGATGTTAATAACTTATACATTATCTTAAAAAGATGAAGGTCAAGCCTACAAGATATACAACTATATTAGAACATATCTAATGTGATTTTTGTTATAAATAAAAAATATATTTTAATATAAATACTACAATGAAATAGTTTTAAATAGAATAGTTTATAGAAGAAACTCTATTCAATTTTATGGAATCTATATTTACAGTACTCACAATAAAATATTATTTTTAAGGGTAAGAAACTTGCATAAAAACTTCCATTAAAAATGGTAATAGAAGCTTGTACACAGTTTTTATTTATGCAATTTATATCTTTATTATCTTATATTTTGTGTATATTCAATTAAGCTTCTTAAGCTTTCGTTTGAATTCATCTAAATAAATTATTTTAATATTTATGAATAATGATAATGATATTCAAATTATTACTTGCAGGCAAATTCTTTGTGGTTGTATATAGTCCCACACGGGATGAGGAGTACAGTGAATTACATCAAGCAAAAATACAGAAATCCTCTCATCATTATCACAGAAAACGGTAATCTTAAAAGAAGAAGCAAATTTTGAAGTAGAATGAATTACATCAAACATAAATGCGATTTCTTAATGATAATATAAATTTGAAATTTTCATTTAGGCCTCGCCACTATAAAAATATCTATTAAATAATAATTAATTTTAGTTACTAAATTTCTTTAATTATTGATATGAATAAAAAAATTATAATTATCACTAAATTAGTCATTAATTAATTAAAGACTAATTTAGAAACTAATTCTTTTGATAACTAAAACTTTAGTAACTAATGTTTAGTGATCCATTTATAAACTATTTTCTTTGATAGGTAAAGTTTAGAAATTAATTTAGAAATTAATTATAATTTTTTATTCATAGCAATAACTATTTTAGTAACGAATAATTTTTTAATTTTTAAATTGATATCTAAATGGTCATTATAGTGACTAAAAATTATTAGTCCCCAAAATTAATTGTTAATGAAAGATTTTATTGTACTTTTTACACATAATGTGTTTGTATTTACATTTGTGTTTTAGTATATTGGTTTTATTACATGCCATCTATCACTTCATTATTTTGCCTTTTTTTTACATAGCTTATTTTTAACTATGTTTGTTAAAAAATTTCTTAAAAACTCAAATTTACAAGTTGCCAAAAAATTTATAAATTAAATATTATCTGACATAGAAAGTGAAACATATAAGATCAATTAAAGTTATAATCGATGTAATATGTCTCCATTTAAGATTATAGTTACACAATTTTGTATTTGCAAGATCTTTATACATCGATTATTATATTGATGTAAAATGATTCCCATACTATATCAATTAAAGTTATTAATGATATAGAAAGGTTCTCGTACCAAATTAGTTTAAATTATAATACTAATTTAAAATAATAAATTATCCTTAATTCTACTACAGATTAACAAGCATGATTATAGTTTCATAGGATAAATCTAATGTAGATTATATGAAACAAATTTGCCAGCTAAGACATTGTATACCATAATAACACTAAAAAGAGATTCATTATTAATTTCAAACACAATAGAAGAACTAAAAATACATTATTTTGTAGTTAAAACATACACATGTTACTATAAATTTTATGTTTACATTTGACTTTTTATCTAATGAACAAAACAACAAAGGAATATTGTTTGTTGAACAAATAATCATCAGTTGCCAATGATATGTAAATTAAAGATGTTGATCAATGATATTATCGTATTAATTATGTAACATTTATAATGAGTGAGTTGTACTGACACATTCATAAAATGGGCGACATAAATCTTATTTTCAAATTGTTGAATCTACACCAAATGTAAGTTTAACATTGCATCTTTGTATGCCCATACTTTTGTATTATTTAAGGCTCAAATAAATAATACAAATTAATGCTCCCTGTGTTTAGAATTACTTAATTTACATACCAACATTATTGACATAAATATCAATCACAATGAATCCTTTTATCAAACATAAGTTCAATAAATGATATATAGTTATAGTTTATGTACATCATCCATAGTTGTAGAATTGCAATGTTCAAGATCGGTAAATGATTTCATAAACATCTTGCATGTTTATATTCAATGGTACATTTCCATTGTCGATGTCAAAGATTGTTGCATCTCAAGGTATATCGTAAGATGTTTGAAACGAGTCATGTGAAACCTTAACCAATTCTTGTATTAGATAAACATGAGATTGGGCCTCAAAGATAACATCAAAGGTAATTGTTTTTTTTTTGTCTCCTCCTAGGGTACTACATGACATAATGACAACACTAGACATGTTATACAATTAGTTTTTATTTTTTTTATAAGATTGAACGTATATGGTAATACAAGTTTTATATAGTGTTCATCTTCCATAGTTTAGAAAAAAAAAACCATTGTTTGTCATATCTTTCTAATTTATTAATCACTTTTATTATAGAGCTAATTCACATGCTTTCACTTGTCATAGGGATGGATGATCCAAATAACCCATTTATCTCCATCAAAGATGCTTTGAAGGACGAGAAAAGGATTAAATACCACAATGACTATTTAGTTAACCTATTAGCTTCAATTGAGTATGTAATTAATTTTATGATTATGTAAGTGTTTTTATATGATTTGGTTCCTACATATAGTTATTAAGCTAATAAAACTTTCATGTTATTGTTTACAGAGAAGATGGATGCAATGTAAAAGGCTACTTTGCATGGTCACTACTGGATAATTGGGAGTGGCAATCTGGATTCACTTCTAGATTTGGTCTATATTTCATTGATTACAAAGACAATTTGAAGAGATACCCAAAACAATCTGTTGAATGGTTCAAGAACTTCTTGAAATCGAAAAATACATGATTTAAATTTAGTGAGAAATTGGAAATGAGACATGATATTTGACTTTTAAAACTTGCATAACTTATTTGTAATACCAATAATCATATGTAACTAGGTCTAGGAAGGTTGATAGAAAAGTCTTTCAATTGGGTAACATATTATTTGAAAGTGACTTTAATTTGGCCATTACGCTTTAAATGGAAATTTCAAGCATTAGAAAATTTAATCACTATTAAGATTGTATCAATAAGCTTTCAAGTTGTCTAATCTTTAGATCGGAAGAGTAATTTGTTAAGTAATCCACACACACATACACCCCCAAGACATAGACACACAGACACACAAACATAGACACAAACACACAAACACACACACAATGATACGTAAATGGTAACAAAATTAGATTTAAATATGATGGCAAGACTTACATGCAAGACATAAAGGAACTAATAAATAACCGCAAACTAATAACCTAATTTGAGGATAAAATTCACATTACAATTTCAAACCCAAGGTAAATAATACTAAATAATACTAAATCATTATATATGAAAATGTATGTTCAATAACCTATTATTGAAATTCTATATAAAAATGAGAAGATAAAGAAATCTCATTATGAGAATTTATTCTATATCCTAACACACGAGAAGGGCAAAGTTCTAATGCCATCCTTTAGGCACACCCATAATATTCTTAAACACCCATAATATTCTTAACTTCCTATGACATGAGCTAGTGAATCTTGACTTGATATGTTTTGTGAAAGTAGAAATGTTTTTCTACTCGAATGCTTTATTATTTTTTTTCGCATATGATGAAAATTTTTATTAATTAGACTTACAAAGAGATTAGGAGATTACTAAAGTTATAGTATTCAACATTTGATTTGTCCTTTCTTGGTTACAAAGAATCTTATTTATAATTGATTATTCATCTTAAGGTTATAATTATGCTTTCCAAATCAGGAGTATATAATCCTTGACTTTCCTCTATCATTGAATTTGTTGATTCTTTTGATTATTATGTTGACTTGGTTAATCTTAAAAGTAGTAAATATAATAAAGTATTGTTAATAGTCTAGATTCATTTTGTAGTTACCGTTTAATCTCCTAGGGGGTTTGTTGGTGCAACCTTCTCTTTAATCTCCCAACATACCTCATCTAGTATATCTATCTTGAAGCAATCCTTCTTGTAATTAGGATGCTTCATGGCTTCAAACACATTGAAATTGACCTTATCCTCCTATATTTGTATTTTTAATTTGCGATTTTCAACAACATTGATGATTTTGGTTGTTTTCATGAAAGGTCTCCCTAGATGAGAGGTACTTATAAATCTTCCTCCATATCCACAATTACAAGGTCTATTGGGATGTAGAACTTGTCCACCTTCACCAACAAGTCCTCTACAATTCCATATGGATATTTGATACATCTATAAGCCAATTGGAGTGTGATTATAGTTGGCTGAATTACAACATCTTATATTCTTCTTAACATGGACAAAGGCCTTAAGTTGATACTAGCTCCAAAATCAGGCAATGCCTTGCCCACAGTCAAGCTACTAAAAAGCCACAGGCAGTGTAAACCTACTTGGATCCCTGCATTTTTTAGGCAAAGACTTCTGAATGATGGCATTGCAGCCATCCTCAAGTTTCACAACATCCTCCTCTTGTATTCTCCTTTTCTTTGTGAGTAGATCTTTCATTAACTTGGCATAGGTAGGCATATACTCAATTGCCTCTGTGAAAGGTATATTGATATGCAATCTCTTTATCATGTCTAGGAATCTAGTGAATTGCCTTTCTTTATCATGTCTAGGAATCTAATGAATTGCATATACTCATGGACAAAGGCCTTAAGTTGATACTAGCTCCAAAATCAGGCAATGCCTTGCCCACAGTCAAGCTACTAAAAAGCCACAGGCAGTGTAAACCTACTTGGATCCCTGCATTTTTTAGGCAAAGACTTCTGAATGATGGCATTGCAGCCATCCTCAAGTTTCACAACATCCTCCTCTTGTATTCTCCTTTTCTTTGTGAGCAGATCTTTCATTAACTTGGCATAGGTAGGCATATACTCAATTGCCTCTGTGAAAGGTATATTGATATGCAATCTCTTTATCATGTCTAGGAATCTAGTGAATTGCCTTTCTTTGTCCTTCTTAGATGGTGCATGAAGATAATGCAAATTTGTTACAACATGACTTCTCATCTCAACATCTCTCTTTTTTCTCTCCATCTTTCACTCTCTTTCTTCTATTTTTTTCTTTTTCTTTTTCTGTATTTACATCTACTACTCCCTCTACATAAACTTCTTTTCTATGTATATTATTTTTCTCACATTCACCACCTAGCGCAGTTCTATCACTCAACACTGTCTCCTCCTTCTTTTCATTCTGATTTATTCCTTCCGCACTATTTTTCCCATTTTCTTTATATAGATTGCCTCCAATCCCTTTGTTTATCACAATACCTTGTCATGTTGTGATAGATTTTCAGATTTCTTTGGCATTTACTTGAGTGTTGAGTGAAAATCTTGTTGATCAACCAATTGTATACCCATTTGTCCAACCTGCACTTCTAAATTTTTGACAAAGTCCTATGTGTTCCTCTAAGTTGTTGTTGAAACTTGAATAAATTGAGCTAGAGCATCCTCTATTTTAGTTAATTTGTCTTGCTGGAAGGGGTACTAGCCTTGGTAAAGTGCTTGTTGGCTTTGTCTTTGTGAATTTCCAGCCTCTTGCCTCAAACCAAAATTTTGGTGTTGATTATTCCTTCAATGTGAGTTCTGGCGGAAGTTAAAATTCGTTAGTTTTCTTGAGCCACTAATAAAATTGGCCTACTCATGTTGAATGAATTTTGTTGTTGAACATTGGGCATTTGAATGATCACCAGTGCAAAAATCACACCTCATAATTTGTTGAGGTGTGCTAGCTATTTTTGCTCCAACCTACATTTTAAAGATTTTCTTTTTAATGTCCTCCATCTACTACGAAATCAGTTTGTTCTAAGATGGCGCTTTATGTGTCTAATTCCATAATTCTCTCCTTATGGTTGGCTCTTATTATGCTGCACTTGATGATCACTTGCTGGTAAGGATTCTATGATTTAAGTTGCTTTTACTACGTCTTTTCTCATCATAGTTCCACTTGCAAAAGCATCCAAAAGCATTTTGGTTTGTGGTTTCAGCCCACTATGGAAATATTGAGCTCATCTGCATCACCAAATCTATGATTTGGACACTTTCTTAGAAGAAATTTGTATCTTTTTCATGCTTCACGTAGAGATTCATCTATTCCTTGTGAGAAAGTTGCAATTATTGATTTGGGACCAACAATTCTTGATGGTGGGAAGAATCTAGTGAAAAACTTTTTTTCCACATCTTCCCAATTCACCAGAGTTTGATTAAGCTGAGATGACAACTATATTTTTGCCTTTACTATTAAGGAAAAAGGAAAAAAAAATCTGAGGTAAGTTGCCTCTTCATCCTTTATAGATATTCCCATGGAGTACTACAATTCCTAGAATGTGGTTAGGTGATTGTAAGGATCTTCATTGTCCATTCCTGCAAACTGATTTGAAGTAATCAGTGATAGTAAGGCATGTTTCATCTCCACACCTTTGGTATGTCTGACTATGATTGGAAACTACATTGGCCCATACTGTTGCATATAATCTGCTGAATTGGATTTGGAGAAAGTGATTTTTCTCCAACCTAATGTTGCTCGAGGTTTCCTTGCTACTTTTTCTTTATGTTTTTTCTTGTTATTCCTCATTGTAGTATTCTCAATCTCAGGGACAAAAAACAAAGTTGTTTCCTGTCTTTTTCTTGGCATACAAGATCAACCCAAGACTAAGTGAGCTAAGTAAAATAAACTTGAAAACATAAATAAACTAGACTAAAAACTGCGCAAATTTACACAAATATACATCAAACTTAAACTGATTATAAGTTATTTGATTTATCATAGCGCAAATCCCCCACAACGACACCAAAAACTTATTGACCTCACACTTTGGGTGTAAATTATTCAGCAAGTGCATTGGTTTGAGTGTACCACAACACAATTATATCCACAGGGATTTGGTTTGATAACACACTAATCTACAATCTATTCAAGTTTGTAATAGAACAATGATAAAGATTTGATAGTTTTGATAATAATTTTGATAAATCACAAAGATAAATGAAGCTAATTAAGATGTTGGGATTGAAGCTTGCTTCTTTCACTCAATTGCACTACTCTTGATCCTCTATAAGTTATGTTCTTTACTTTAGTGTTCTTAGAAGTACTCTTTAATGTAATTCTAACCTCATTCTTGTAGTATTAGAACCTAAGGTTATCAGACCCAATGTGATCCCTCACCCTTGATTGAATGACTCCTTGCATTAATGAACAAGACTCTTTAAACCAACTAAAGTCATAGATTCATTCAAGGTATAGACCAAGCATTAGGAAATTTAATTGAATCTAAGCTCTAAAGTAGTTCCCACTAGGGATGGCATTGGGGTGGGGTGGGGATGAGTTTCACTATCCCATACCCATCCCCGTACAAAAAATTCATTCTCATTCCCATACCCAAATCCAACGGGTTTCAAACTTTTGTCCCATCCCCATTCCCACCGGGTAACGGGTATAATCTCGTACCCATACCCGTACCCGTTATTTTACTACTTCAATATTAATTTTAATTAATTTTTATAAAATAATAAAAAATTACGGTAAACGAAACATAATATTATCAAATGTTCAATGTTAGGAGGATGATTGTTTCTTCAATATCAAATACTTTGAAATAAATTATAATTGTTTACATTTTAGATTAGAATACCAAATAAAATTTCATGAGAACCAAAACATTTATTAAATTTGCAAACATTAATGAAACCTAATTGATAAAATTTAAAACTATTTTTTAAAAAAATATGAAAGGAAAACAAATATTCAAATTAAAATATATTTTAAATGTTTATTTACTTCAATTTTTTAAATTCTAGTGAATCTTTTCTTTATACACTAATAAAAATTCTAATACATCACTTGATCAAAATGACGCAAAGAAAAAAAAATAATAAACATAATAATAAAATTTTGACATAAATCTTGTATCTTTTGAACTCCAATATATGTTGGATAGTGATAAAAAATATTCATGACAATTACATTAAATTTTTATATTGTAGTAAATAAAAGTTATTTATACAATTATAGTGAAAAAGATTACAGTATGATTGATAATGAGTTAGAAAATAGAAAATAATTAGATAAAATATATCAAAATTATATTCTATATGATGAAAATAAACAAAAAATAAAAATATTAAAAAATTAACAAATGTGTGTCTGAAAAACAATTTGAGAGACTATTGAAAGAAATTGTACAAGCAAAAATAAATGTATAATTAAGGGTATGATAAGATGAAAAATACCTTACAGATCTAAGAAAATATTTCAAATATCAACATATATACTCAATGGTTGAGAAATAACGAAAATTGTTTTACCAAAACAAAAGAGTTCTTCAAGTGAAACAAAAATGAATAATAATAAATAAAGAATATTTTTTTATATTACCTGTAAATGAAAAGTTTATGCTATTAAACACTTAAATTGAGAGTATTAAACATTCTCATCTGAAAGGAAAACATACAATAAATAAAAATATTAAAAAATAATAGAAATATTCAAATATGAGACATAAAAATGGCGGGGATGGGTATTATTGCGGGGATATGTACATTCCCATACCCAATTGAAAAAGTCGGGGATTTCCCATACCCATATCCATACCTAGTCAATGTGGGGATTTCTCGTCAAAACGGGGACATGTTCGGGAAATACCCACGAGAGCGGGTTTATTTGCCATATCTAGTTCCCACTCCATTTAGGCTGGTGAAGTATGATGATTGATCAAGTCACACTAAGTCAATAAAAGCAAATTAAATAAGCAACACATAAAGCAAGAACGTAATATATATTGAATCAATTACAGTACGAAGAGTTTAGAGAAGTTATATCCAATCTTAACTAGGAAGAAGTTAGTTTCTCATAATGATAAGCGCAATAAGTTGCCTTCCTCCTTCATGGTTCTCTCTAAGGATATTAAATTAGTGCCTAAGAACCTAGAACTGAATTACTAAATAAGTTCTCCAAACCAGCATACAAATTTAACATACGAATAACAAAAGCATGTTCTATTTTTATAGAAAAGTTGTGTGCTGCTTGAGCTTCCGTGATGTTGGTCAACCATGAGGTTTCCTCCCTAGGTGGATTTTCTTGTGAGGCTCAACTATCATTCTAGAGCTTGAGGCTTTCTTGCAGTGAAGGTTTCTTCATGTGTGACTGAGTGACAATTTTGCTGTTCTACCGCATGATTTGTATTTGAATCTTCATAGACTGCCTTACGGGACTCGGTGTCAACTTTGGGGCTCAACACCAACTTCTCAATTTCCTTCATTTTACTTGCAAAAATAGCATAAACATATCAATTTCCACTTTTTATAACTTATCTACTCGTCATTATGTAATTAAAGGCAAAATGGATCGTTTTACTAAGATTTACATCTAATTCATGCAAGATAAGTGTATAAACAATGTGTAATTATAAGTAAACTAGACACTTAATAATTACCCTTTTATGGGTATATGCACTGAGATACTTGAGATTATATTGTGACTTTTAGGGTCATAATATTAAGTACGAAACTTATTAATGAAAGAAAATATTTTATTTTTCACTAATGATTTGATCATATAGATTAAGACTTCAAGTGGTGAAGGAAGTTTGTGTATTGAACTTACAAAATAAGTGCATGAACTACTCTCATAATAGTTTAGAATGAATTTCCAGGTAAAATATTAATCTCTAACGAGGTATATGCTTAATATGAGTCTTTAAAAAGCATTAAATATGACAAATAAAACTATTGCATTGAGAAGTAGATGAGAGTTAATGTTTTATGGGTAAAAAGGGATTGATCTCTAATTTGTTGTATTTATACTATATGTTCACTCTATGTTTACAATATGACGTGATTTATACGTATATGTGTTAATTTATATGTATATCATGTTGTTTGATAGCTCAACCTCATGTAAGTTTGTGTGAAGTGTTATGATCTACATAGTATGAGAACCAAAACAAATAATGTTACATATAATAAGAAAAGAGTTAAGTTGATATTTTTATTGTCCTAAATTTTATATATGTATTTTTTTATAACAATATAACAATGGTAATATTTGTAGCACTCATATATTTCTTTTATCATATTTAAATTCTACTTGCATTTTACAACATTTTTCTTACTAACATCTAACATATAGGGAATCTTACCAAACATTTATTTAAAGTAACACTTAAAATTTACTTAATAAATTAAAAAAAAATAATGCACACAAAAATTCATATTGAATCACAATTAAAGAAAATAAAACCAAAATCATGACTAAAAGATTAAAGGAGAAACTAAATTTCAATACCTCATGGGTTGGTAATGAAAAATATTTAACCTATTATGGAAAAAAATATTTTCCTTTTAGCTGTGCACTGACGTGATAAATTAGCCCTTCTAACGCGCTTTTGCACTCAATTACAGCTTCTATATTGAGAATAAAACAAACTACCCTTCCCCTAAGATAAAAACATGTTATTATGTTCCTCAAACACAGCAAATCTCTTTATCTTGTCTACGTTTCTTCCTTTAAATCATGTAACGTAAAATGGCACACCAACCATTTGGTTCCATGTTGTACCTTCATTTAACTAAAATTAATGTCCATGTGAAAGTTCATTTGGAAAAAGCGTGGTTTAGGTCAAATTTTAAAAAGGAAAAAAGAACTTCAAAGTAAAAAGAAAAACATTTGGTTTCATCTAGTTTACTATTTTCAAGGTTTTTGCTAAACCAAGAACATGTGTCATACTCAATGAATTTGTTTCTTCATGTTTTGATATTTTAAAATTTGATTGATGACACAGAAATCATGTCAACCGTAATGTTTTAAAATAATGTAAAATTGTTAGAATTGTGTATCGAATTACTAAAATTAAAATATAAAACTTAAAATTAAAGAGTTTATTTCGTATGTTATAAATGTGAAAAGTATAATTTTATTATAAATATAATACCTTATTACATGAAATATAATATATCGATAAAAAAAATCTGAGTAATTAATATACAATTGTTAGAAACTTGGTGCACTCATTTATTTATTTTTAATATAAAAGAAAAAAATCTTGTACAGAGAGAGGTTCTTTTGAAGTAAAAAACGAATTCCAAATGAAACTAAACAAATTCTAAATAAATAGAAAAAGTCAACAATATAAAAATACGAGCTTCTTAAAATATCTTTACAAACTGTTTGCTATTAAAATAAAATTTAATATACGTTTTTGAAAAAATAATCTATTTAAGAAACTTAGTTCAGAAATCTTTATTAAAATTGTAATAATATCATTTATAAAAGTTTGGTACATGGGGTTGGCAGCCCTAAAGATATATATACACATAAGCATGCACAGTGGAAAAAAAAATAAAATAATAAGGTCAACGAGTTGGGTCTACTTGAATTACTTTAAACATAAACCTCAATATTTAAACCAAATTAATTGGTTTAACTAAAAAGTTTGAAAATAAAAATTTTTCCCAAATGTCACAAAATGGTGACTTTGAGTAGAAAAAGCAAAAGGGTTGATTCAGAAAATGGTGAAGTTCATATTCAGTGGCATCACCATTATTATGGTCACGAAAAGAGCTATTATTTATTTGCACTTCTCAAGTGATACGTCACCAACCTCACATCACTTGTTACCATTACGTTAATCTAGCCAATAGTTTCGGAACTCAAAGTCTCAAATTTCTCCTTTTTCACCTAAGTGTTTGAATTTTTAAGCAATTCTACTTTTATCTGTTTTATCAACTAAACTCGTTAACATTTATATTAACTTGTGTCGATATTATCTATGATGAATCATATGAAATTTGTAACATATTAATTATAATTATTTAAGTTAAATATATTTTTCGTTTCTAAATTATTATAAAAAATTACGTTTTTTAAAGTAAATTATAAAATATTTAGTTCGTATATTTTACGAAAGTTAATGTAAAATATTATTTTTAACAAATAATATATATATATATATATATATATATATATATATATATATATATATTACGTGAAGTTTTGTTTGTCACGTAAAACATACTCTATAGGTAAAATATTTTATATTTTTTTATAAACTATACATTATTAAAAGAACATATATCTTTTATCATTTTTTTTAATTTTTTTTAAGAAACACTTGCCAATTTTATTATAAATAATGATTTGTAAGAATTTATTATCAATATTTTTATAAAATATTTTAAAAAAATAATTTTTACAGAAAATTTTGTAAAAAATACTTACGAATTTTATAATTTAAAAAAATAATTACTCACAAAAATTTAACTATCAGTAGGAAAAATAGTTACAAAAATATTTTATTATAAAATTTTATAACAAATTTAGAAGAAAAATCCAATAAAATATTAAAAATTTGCAGAAATTAAATATTTTATAATTTAATTTAAAACTAAATACAATATTGTAGAGTTGGAAGAAGAAAAACATTTTTAACCCTAATTTACTTTATATGTTGCAACTTGACTTTAGGTTTAGTGGTGTGATCCCTACTCGGCAACCCATGCCAATGTTCAATAATATAAAGCAGTCATTAGGCAGTTCTGCAATAAAACATTTAGGTGTGTTTTTGACTATTCCAAAACCATGTTTCAAAAACAACTAATTAGAGTGGAAAGTAAAAAACTTGCTTGTGATCAATGTGTCCTTCAGACTGTACTTCCTAAATGAGATGGACATGGTTTACATGTTTGGAATAAGGATAATTTTAAAAGAAAAAGAGTGTGGAATGATTTATGGTAAAATATATTATTTAATAAATTTGAAAAAGTTTAAATTATAAAATTTTAAGAATATATTAAATAATTTTAAGATCTTAATTTCATTCAAATAGTAAGTATTTCATTCTTTCTTATTTTTAAATTTATATTTTTTTCTTCTCGCGAATTAATATTAAATACATTTATTTTCAATTTATGTTAAGTGGGACTATTTCGATTTATATAAATTAAACATTTTCAACCAATATCAATTAACTTTTGTTGTTAATAATGTATGTGAGGTTATTTATCCATTAATATTATTTAGGATTTTCTTCGTTAACATTCGACTAATTATCTGTGATATCAATAAGTTATTTTTAACTGATATTAATAAGAGTTATTTTTTATTTATTTATAATGTTAGGATTATTTTACTAGGAGTTGCTTTTTATTTATAATTTTAGATTATTTTTGTTAGACCACTCATTTTTTATTTATTTGATTTATAATTTTGAGTTAGAGTCGAGACGGTTACTAATAAGATCTTAGAAAATGATATAAAAGTTTTGGTGATTTTTAAACCATAACATTATAATATTTTAATAATAAAAGCTTTAAACTATAAATAGATTTTCAATTAACTGAAGTTCATTTTGTAAAAGTCATAATTTTTTTATAATTTTCTATTTACCATCTTTCTAAATTTCTAACTCCAATATTTATCTTTTTGAAAATCAAAGATCATAAAAGTGTTTCTAGTAAAGAACTCTACGTAACTATCCGAATTAAAGGAAGAACAAAGTAAGTTTACTTTTTACTCCTTTTTAGGTTGTTTGTTCCTTGGATTACATGTGGTCTATATGGTTATGCATGTGATTTAATGGTGGTCTAAGTGAATCTATGTTGATATGAAATAATGGTGGCATGTTTAGATTTATAATTGGAGTATTTATTGTTTAGTTAGGTCATCCTATGTTAGATAGAGGTCTAAGGAGTAACAATGCGAGAAAAAGTTGTTTAACCAATGTAAGGAAAGTTAATGTTAATTGTTGTATGTACTTGATAGAATTTAGGACTATATTGGTATGAATTTTTTGAAGAATTGATTTAAATTGATGGTTGGTTTGAAATCTGTGAAAGTGTGATTTAATTTCCTTATGTAACTAATTGATTGATTAAAATTGTGAAGTTGAGAATTGGGCATTTGGGTGGAGCAATTGGTTCATAAGGACGTATAGTTATCAAAATGGGTTAAAACCCATGAGCCAACTCGACCCCCACCACGAGTTCGAGCCGGTTTGACTAAATTTTTTTTGCAAATTTCAATACGGGCCAAACATGAACTCGGCCCACTCGGGTTGAACCCGTCATAGTGCTGGGCACCACTCTAGACCCATCAAGCGCTCACTTCATAGTGAGTTCCAATGACCCAAAGCGTTAGGCGCCACACTTAGGTCATTGAGTGCTCACTTAATAGGGCCTCCTAGGCAATTAGTTGGGCGTCACTCAAGTACTGTTGGATGGCATTCTGGAATTTAAATTCGATAGAGCTCCCGGGCCTAAGGCGCTTTAATCAATTGGCATATCAATAAAAACTACAAAATTTTTTTGAAGCTAAACTAATTCCCCTTACTAATAAGTACATAAAGACAATCATTGCACAAATTTCATGTTCCAAACATTTCAATCCAAAATAACCATTCAAAACTTAATATCCAAATCAATGAAATTCAATCATTGATAAGTTGTACAACAAGAAAACTCATGTCCCTTTATTCATTAGGCCATCAATATAAATACATATTACAAGACTTTGCTACCCAAAAATAAGGCAAAACTACAACCACTAAAAATATCCATCAAATAATGTTCATAAATATGACCATAATTATGCCCATAAATAGGTTAAGAATATACCTCCTAATCAATTATAAAATAAAATATGTAGTCATAATGATAATATCTCAATATCCCCTTAAGTTAGAGCATGAAGATCTTAAATGTATAACTTGTGATAAAAAGACTCAAATTGTGTTTTTTCCAAGGAATTTGTAAAAGTGTCTACTAGTTATACCTTGGTGGGAACATGCGAGGGACAAATAATGTCAGTTATTACTTTATTATGAACAAAATGACAATCAACTTCAATATGTTTTGTTTTTTCAGAAAAAACTAAATTTTGAGATATATGTAATGTTGATTCACTATCATAATACAATTGGATCCCTTTAGAATAAGTAAACCCCAAATCAATAAGTAATTGTTTGAGCCATTTTAACTCATTTGTAGTCATCGTTACTGAGAGATATTCAACCTCTACAATAGAGAGCGAAAGATTGTTGATTGTTTCTTAGTTTTCCAGGATTCTAGAAAAAAAAAAGCCAAGAAGCATCATCCAGCTAGTCAAAGAACGTCTTGTAAGTGGACAACCTACCCAATTTAAATAACACCATCCCTGTAGTTCCAGTTTACTATCAAATTGTAGTAGAATACCTTACCCTAAATGTTTCTTCAAATATCTGATAACCCTTAAGGCAACATTCTAATTCTCTTTATGAGGTTTCTATACAAACTAAGATAAAATGTTTACAAAATAAGCAAGATCATGTATAGTCACAATCAAATTGATAATTGGTAATTGTCATTATCATTGTTTTTATTTTGTTTATTTTTATCTTTTATTGGTATTATTATTACTTTTTAGATAATTAAGGTTTTTATTTAATAAATTTGGAAATAGAAATATTTGGTTCTTATTTGTGAAAATATTGTGCAAATAAGTAGCAATCAATTAAGATTGAAGAATATCTCAACAAAATTATTTATCAACATATGAGTTACTTCAATTATAAAAATCAAATAAATGAAAATAATTGAAGATTGAAGAATATCTCAACAAAATCAGTTGTCAATAGATTTGGTTACTTTAATTACGAAAATCAAGTACAAATTTAAGGCCTAGTCCAGTTCAAGCAAACTCGCCCATATCCTATAAATAGGAGGTTTGACAAAGTTCTAAAGACACACCCTTAGGGCATAGGAAACTAACTCTAAGAGAGATATGGCAAAGGTTCATTCTAGAGGCTAGAGGCATTCATTTTTATTCTTTTCTAGAGTTTAGAATGTATTGGAGTAACTAACCCCCTTATTCATTGTGGTTGGACGTAGTGTATCTCCAGTCATTGTGATTTCTACTATTCAATATATTTCTTTTACATCACTCTTGTGTTCTATTCTTGTTCTTAACTAGAGACTTATTGTTTACATATTTGGTAGTACCTACCAATTGAAAAATAGTTTGGAAAACTTGATTAGGATAGAACAACTAATAGATCTCACGTGCTGGACATAAATGTGAAACAATTGGTCTTTCATAACATCATAATTTTTTTCTTAATGCAAACTTATAATAAAAATTGCTAAGACATTGTAGTTTTTATTATTAAAGTTTAGACTTGTCACTAAGACATTAGAACTTGTTACATATGGTGTGAACGTTAGGGTAGGAATAGAAGTATATTGTTTGGCCTTTTGCATTTAATTGAATCATAAAACCCAACCTCGATGAAGTCTTTACCATATATTTCATTAAATAAATTTAATTGCTTTATACAATTTTACAATTATTTAGTAATTAATACCTTTTCATTACTTCAAAGTTTGTTTAGCCTTAATCACTGAATAAACATATTTTTTATTAACAACGCAAATCTATTGGAAAATGATATATGAACTTGTCCACTTTATTACTTGTACAATTTGGTAACTTGCCAATTTTGTAACAAGTTTTTAGCGGTGTTGTTGGGACCAGTGTTGATTTAGTAAATTGTGTTTTATGTGACAATTCAGGTTTACATAGTTTATATTTTGTTTATATTATTTTTTTATTATTTGTGTTTAGTTAATATTTATTTATAATTAAAAAATAAAGTATTTAACTCGTCCTTTCTAGTGTTTTCTTATTTGCATGAGAGGTACGATTCCAACTGATCAATTATATTATGATCTTGAAATTTAACGAACAACTCCAAAGAACAATAGTAAACAAATGAGACTTCTTAGGGAAGCATAAAAAGCAACAACCGTTTTAGAAAGCTCTAGCATTAATTCACCATATCAAGAAAAAGAAAAAAAACGGTAGATATGGTTGAGTAAGAAATTCCAAGACAACGTACCTCAGGGGATTATTCCACATTCATGAGGACGCTAAGTTTCAACAGCATTGCTAGGCCAGTGGTGAATGCAACTAATAAGGAGATGAAGCCTTGCCCTATATGTTTCTTCAAATATTTGATAATCCTAAAGGTTTCATCCCAATGATCTTTACGAGATTTTTGCATAAACCGAGAAAAAATGTTTACAGAATACGCAAGATCATGTATAGTCACGGACAAATATATTAGTTACCCAATCAACCTTTGATAGATTATGGTGTTGTTCCATTTGAAAATCCATAGGTTGGGCACCTAATAAACACATGTCTTCAATAATTTCCAATGCATATTTTCACTGGCAATGATAAATTTCCTTGGGATTATGGGTTACCTCCAACCCTAGAAAATATTTTAAGACTCCAAAGTCCTTCATTTGAAAGCAAGAACCTAAGTAAGCTTTAAAAATTATCATGGCTAAAATATTGATGCCTACAATAATAAAGTAATCAACGTAGCCTAACACATATATATATATGTACGTATCCCTTATGTAATGTAAATAATGAGTAATCTAAACAAGATTGGATAAAGCCATAAAACTTCAAGGCAATAGTCAACTTAGCAAACCAACAACGAGAAGTTTGTTTCAAGTTGTACAATGACTTACTCCCATTTGAGTAATATTTTATTTTGTACACCCATTTACTTTTTTCTTTTGAGGCAGTGGTTTATACAAAGCCTATGTCTCATTCTCTTCTAAGGCTTGTATCCCGTCAACCATTGTAGCACGCCAACCAAAATCCCTTACGGTTTCGTTAAAACTCTTATGTTCTTTCCTTGTTATCACAATTGCAACAAAAATTTTGATGTCTAGCAAAAAATCATTCACTATTTGCAAAAGAAAGTAATAGGATAAGGAGTATATGAGGAATGTTGTTGAGCATATGAACTTTCCGAGGACTTTACTTTTCTAATGACATGAGTGACAAAAATTCTTATACATTGTTGATGGAGTTTTTTTTCTCATCCCCCTTCCCATTTTTGTCTCCATATTTTCTTCTTGGTCCACCATAACATCATTAGTCTCATCAACTCCATGTAGAGACAATACCTGACCATCCACACCACTCGTACTTACTCTCTCATCAACTGCCAAATTAGCTTCATAATAGTTTCCACAAAACCTCCTTTGAAGTTGAGGTTACTCTTCTCCTTGCAAAGCCATAGATACATCCCTCGTTGAATCATAATTCTCCCGTGCAATATCATTTGTAGTGTACTCAAAATCATAATTAATTTGAGGAGTATAAAGAGTGTTGTCTTGTGACCCAACAAAAGGGAATTCATGTTCACAAAATTTGACATCTTTAGAGAGATAATATTCGTGAGATTCCAAATCTTACAATTTCCATCCCTTTTTTCCATAAGGATACTCCACAAATATAAACATTCAACTTCTACTTACAAAATTTTCCCCATCATAATGTTCTTGATACGCATAACATAAGCAACAAAAAAAATTTCATGTTGTCAAAATCAGGTGTTCTACCAAATAATTTTTTCATAAGGTGTTAAATAATTAAGCACATTAGACAGTATGTAATTAATTAAATAATACGTTGTTGACTCACTCACCTCAAAATTGCATTGCTAAATGACCCTAGAATTTGAGAGCACATGTCACATTGATAACATGTTGATGTTTTATTTCCACTATTCTATTTTGTTGAGGAGTACCGACATAAGATTTCTTAAACACAATCCAATTGTTTAAAGAAAATTCATGCAACCAGTTAAACTCAGTGTCTTTGTCACTTCATACTTTCTTTATTCTTGTATTATATTGTCTTTCAACAAGGGTAACAATGTTCATAAACACATACATAAATTCACCAATAAACCCAAACTATGAGTAAATAATCATCAACAATTTTAAGTAATATCGCAACCCATAAGAAGAATGAGTGCATAAGGTCCCTAAAAATCAAATTAACTAATTCAAACAAACTACATGCAATATGTTCACATAATGAAAAATTATTCCTTTGTTGATTAGTACGAGGACAAACATCATAGATTCTACTATTATTGCTTATACTAAATTGACTCACATGGGAAATGAATGTTAACTCCTTGTCTAATAGGTGACCCAAACGTTTATTCCATAGATCAATTGACAAATCCTTGTCAAATCTTATTGCATGCAACTTCGAAATACCCTAGAAAAAAAGAAATTTCATTAGTCTATTCACCTTCTCCAATCAATGTCTTCATATTCCGATCCTATATTACATACAATTCATGAATAAAATGAATGATACAATTGGAGACATCAATTGATTGTGATACATGTATTAAGTTGAAAGTTAATTGAGGCACAAAAAGAACCTTATCAAGATGCAAACCACCATTCAAAATCACGTCACCCTCCTTTGTAGTTGTGGCATCTATCCCATTTGGCAATCCTACTAGTATGTTTGTAATATTTTCACATTTATCATACAAAATAAATTTCATATACATGTTGTGAGACTCTCGTGTCAATAATCAAAGGAGTGTCATTCTCACCATGAAGACGATTCTTCATTTTGGGAACATTCAAAATATCAAGAAGTTGTCGTCATTATGCTGAAAACAAAATTAATTCTCCCAAGGATTTTTCTAGGCTCTTGATACCATGATAAGTTTTATAACAAGAAAACTCACGCCCCTTCATTCATTAGACAATCAATGTATATAAAAAAATCAATTAACTTATTTCATTGATTAACTCAAATTAACTAACTAATTTTCACAAAATACGTTGAATTTGGAGTTTTATGTATATAAAATATATAAATCATATGTTTAAATCATATTACCTGTTTAAACTTTGTGTAAATCTAAAGACTTAAACTTTCTTTATATATATATATATATATATATATATATATATATATATAATTTACATGGTAAAGTTAATATAGAGCTATATATGTCTCATACTTTTACTATACGCTCCCATAAAGTTACCAAAAGAGTTAATCTAATAATAAATCGTTAATATATTATATTGTTTTTTTATTGATTTAAAGTGATTTTTATAAATGTAAAGTTCTTATTAAGCTCCTACCCAACAAACAACTCATTCTATAAGAAACTTCATCTTTCAATAAATTATTCCTAAGTATGAATCATATTGTCAAGTAACTATCATTGCTAAATGTTACCCACCTTAATAGTTTTTTTTAATACCTTTTAGTTGGAACATGAGACCTTGCACTAAAGTGTCTTCTGTAAGGTGTGTAACAATAAGATGTATTATATATAATTAATATACTTTATGCTATATGATTTTCTACGTTTCTAAACCAAAATAATGACCTAATAAAGGCTTTTGGTTATGAGTAAGAAAGAGTATAAAACAAGAAAAGGCGATTCAAGAGACTATTCAGAGAATCTTTACTTCAAAATAAAATATGCCCAATTATTATTTTTTTAATCCCAATTTTTCAATTGATTCAATTTTAATAATGAATAGTTTTATAAAAACCATTATCTCTCCTTTATTACTGTATCAAATCAAAAGTAAAAATGCAAACTCTATTTATTCATTTTCTTTGATTCGCGTCCAACTACTGCAGTAGTTATAAAAGTGTATCGACAACTTTCCAAGAGGTTATAACTATTAATTAATTTACATGTTTCTTATTTTGAATAAATGAGATCTCATATTCTCACATTATATTTTATATATATATTTTTATATATATATATATATATATATATATATATATATATATATATATATTTTGATTTAGAAAATAGTTTAAAAATAATAGTGATTTTAAAGATGACACTTAATTATTTTATTCATAAAATGTTTAATTATAAATAGATTTAATATTAATCGCGTTTCATTTATAAAAATCATCATCAATATATTATCTTTTTCTATAACTTTCTCGGCCTTTCTTTTTTTAACTTTCTAAGCCCAGCTTACTTATGTTTGAATATTTGAGACTACTAATGGATTCACAAAAGGATTACACTTCAGACAAACTTTCTCTATTTGAGACTATAAATATATAGAGAAAAACATCGATAAAAGTCAATCTATTATAAAATAAAGTTGATAATAGAGAGAAGAAGAAAGAGAAAGAAAAAAACATAAGAGATAATAAAGACTAATTTTTGTATGTCTTATTACTAATAAGAAAAGTCTTATTTATAGATAGAAAATGTAACCTAGAAAGGATATAAATCAATCACATGGGTAATTGTAGCACATCAATCAATCATTTTAGTAATTGTAACAAAACAATGGATAACCATTAATTCATGACACTCCTTCTTGGATATCCATTCATTGAAAAATGTGACTCGTTAAAACCTTACTAGGAAAAATTCTTTTGGATAAAATCCTAGTTAAAGAAAAAGAGTACAACATTATTTATTCTTTAATACAATATTGTTCATCACATATTCTATTTTTCGTCCTCATTTAAACTTATATTATTAAGATGACATAGTCCAATCTTGTGAATTGATTACTCAAAAGTTCTCCTTGACAAAGACTTTGTAAATGGATCTGTCAGATTTTCATATGAATGAATCTTTTAGATCTCTATATCACTCTCTCACTTGAACAATGCACTATTGTCTTCATATATTGTTCATTCCATTTTTCTCGAGGATAGACCACAAATTTGTCACACATATTGAATTATAAACCTTAACCTAACACATTCACGACTTACCTAATGTTAAAAATTCAACATAATTTGAGGATGTTGTTATGGTTTGTTTCACGGACCGCCATGAAATCATTGTGCAACCACATGTGAATAAATATCATGTTTGAGATCAACCACTGTGAGGATATGATAAATGACACACACCTCCATAACCCATTAGATATGATTTTAAATAATTTGGATAAAATAAACTCATATTTATAGTACACTTAAGGTAACAAAGTATATGTTTTACTCTGGTACAATGTCTTCTTGCAGGTGAAGAACCATGTCTTGCTTAAATTTACAAAAAAATGCCATATGAAGTCGAGTATAATTAGTAAGATACATTAGTACTCTTATAACACTAAGATATGATACTTTTGGACCAAGAAGTTCTTCATCATTTTCTTGAGGTCTAAAACGACCATACAACCATTGGAGTGCATAATAGACGTGACTTGTCCATAGAGAACCTTTTAAGTACCTTCGTTATATAAGTTTCTTGATGTAAAAAAAAACACCTTTATTTAAATACATAATTTGTAATCCCAAACAAAACTTTGTCCTTCCAAAAGCCTTCATCTCAAATTCTTTCTTTAAGCAATAGTTGCCTTTGACTTTGTGAGGTCATTAAGAGTTCCAACAATGTTTATGTCATCTATATAAACAACAATTAAGGCAAATTCATTTTGTGATCTTTTCATATAAATAGAAGGACAAATAGAATCATTTTTATACCCTTATTATAACAAGTACTCAATAAGACAATTATACCACATACGTCGTAATTGCTTTAATACATAAAGGGACTTGTTCAATTTTATTGAAGAATTCTCTTTAGAATTTGCATTGTTGGGCAAATTAAATCCTTTAAAGAGTTTCATATAAATATCACTTTAAAGAGAACTATATAAATAGGTTGTAATAACATTCATTAGATCTATATGCAGACCTTTTTGTGCAACTAAGCTAATCAAATATCGAAATGTTGATGCATGCAATACTAGGGAATATGTCTCTTCAAAAATCAATACCAGGTTTTTCTGAAAAACCTTAAGAAACTAACCATGCCTTATATCTAGTTATACTTCTATTGTATCTTTCCATTTTGGCCAATCATTTCTTTGTCGCCAATCTTCAATGGTCATTGGTTATTGATCCTTGTTGTCACTCATAACATTCATCGTTATATTATATACAAAAGTCTCAGGTACTCGAGGTTCTTCTAGAACCAAATAATTAATTATCTTGGTTCCACATAACATTCATTTTGATTCCACATTATCTTATTCATGACATAATTTATTGAGTTTTCAACAATTTCAGGTACTCGAGGTTCTTCTAGAACCAAATAATTAATTATGTCAAATAAATCTTTTGGAATTTCCAACTTTTCCATTAAGTCTTCTTGCCTTTTAGCTTCTTTTTTCTCATTCGAGGGTTTTATTATCTTTGGAACCAATAGGCTTACCACGCTTCAAGTGTGTCTTTGGAACCAATAAGCCTACCACTCTTCGAGCGTGTTATGAATTAATATCAATTTTATTTAGAGCATTAATAGTTGATAAATGTGGTTTAGTTACCCTTTTTGTGATAGTAAAAACATTTGGTAATTTATTGACTGATTTTGTAAATGAAGTGTCCTTTGAACTTATAGTTTACATTCTTTTGTACAAGGATCAAGACGAGATATTTATAATTCATTCCAACCGATATCATTTTCTAATAGTTTTCTTTCTCCCTCTAATGTTGGAAAAAACTTATACATCAAAATGACAGTTGGCAAATTAAATTGTAAATAAATCTCTTGTTGATGGTTTAAGATATTTTATTATTGATGGAGAATCATATCCAACGTATATTATCAATCGTCTTTGAGGACCCATCACAGTCCCTTTTAGTAGGGAAATTAGAACATATATAACACATTAAAAAATTCTTAAATGAGAAATATTAGGCTACTGAATAAAAAATCAATTGCATAATAAAATATTTGTGATAACTTACTGGCTAGATGCAAATCAATAATGTAGCATGCAAAATTGCATATCCCTAAGTAGCCATTGAAAGATTAGCTCTCATAAGTAATGGTCTTGCAACCAGTTTTAGACGTTTTATTAATGATTCTACAAGTTCTTTTTTAGTATGAACATGTGCTACTGGATGTTCAAATTCAATTCCAATTAACATACAATGCTCATGAAAAGTATGAGATGTAAATTCACCAGTATTATCAAGATGACTTTTCTTAATCGGATAATTTGGGTATTAAGCTCTTAACTTGATTAATTGTGTTAATAACTTTACAAACGTCTGACTACGAGTTGATAATAAACAAATAAGTGATCATCTAGTTGATGCACTAATTAAAATCATGAAAAATCTAAATGATCCACATGATGGGTGTATTGGACCATAAATATCACCTTGTATTTATTCTAAAAATGATATTGTCTGATTTCTAATTTTTCCTATGATTGTCTTATTATCAAAATTCCTTTGTGAACATGTAGTATATGAGAAATCGTTGGACTAAAAAAGTTTTTGACTCTTAAGTGGGTGTCCACATGAATTTTTCAACTATTTTTTGCACTATAATAGATCTAGGATGACCTAACTAATCACGCCAAACAAGGAATTCATTGTGATTTGTAAACTTCCGGTTTACCATGACATGAATTTCAATTATATTAATATATGTGTAGTACAAACCGTCCAACTGATCATGCCAAACATAGATTTCATTTTGATTCGTAAAATTCTAGTTTACAATGACATGCATTTTAATTGTATTAATATGTGTAGTAAAAGCCTTAAAATAAGGTTGATAATTTCTCCAATACACATTGTTTATCTCAATATGATATCCATTTAAACGAATATCTTTGGAAATTAATAAGTTTCTATTAGAATTTTTGGTAGAAATATAGTAGCTCTTCTGGAGCCTTCAATTGTAGTAGAAGAAATAATGTTAATATTGACTTTTCGCATAACCAAACAAAAAAAAAATATTACCCTTGAGAATTGTATGAGTTGTTGTACTATCAACAAAACACAATATATATGTTACTCTATATAACACTACTGCATACCAAATAATCATATCTATAATTAAATTTTAATGGACTTAATAACCTCAATTCATTGTTGGTACCGTTCAAAATTAATCAACTCCGCAAGTCATATAAAATAAAACTAAGTATTAACCATCATCTCTAGAAATCTTTGAACCTTTATATATTAATAGTATAACAAAATCAAAATCATATATTCATATTAAAACTCCTAATTTACATTCTTACACATAATATGTATATTTTAATATATCATTAACTTAAAATATATCCATTTGTAATATATGTATAATGTATAATCTTGATATTTAAATGTCTCCTTTCACACTTTTATAATAATTACCATATAAGATTTATATAATAATAAATGATCATCGTACATTCATTGCGTATATACATTTTATAATACAAAAGAAAATATGATTTTTATACCCATACATAATACCAACATTAGACATGCATAATTTAAATTAATATAGTAAAAATACCATAGAAAATTTACCCTAATTTAAATTAAATCTTCTATTACAATATTAAATGTTAGAAAAAATAATAAAATATAAATAATAATAATAATAAATAATAATAATAATAATAAGACAGAGATGAAAATTGATAAAACAATTCTTATCACAAAAATAAAATTAAAAGATAAACTTGTAAATAAAGAAAGTATTTAGTATTTAGTATTTAGGAAGAGTCTCAATTGAGGTATGAGCACTCTCGTCATAGAGAAGACACTCTCACTACTACAAATGAAAAAGAGGAAAACATGAGAGATAATAGAGACCGACCAATTTATGTGTCTAATAAAGAGTAATTAATTATATGACAAATTATAGCAAGTCAATCAATGTAACTATAATAAATCAATGGACAATCTATTAATTCATGACACAACCTCATCTTTCATGTTATCATGATTGTGTACCAGATGGATAAATATCTGTCCGTACCCATATCCATGTCGGGTATCCGTTATGTGGGTACCCACATATTTTTTTAATATCCACGAGTACCTACAAGTATTACAAAAAAATAAAAATAAAAATTTAACATATTTTAATCGTAAATTCAAAGAAAATAAAATACAATACATAACATTCATAAATTTTAAATAGAATCCAAATAACCCATTTATATAGTGTTGAATGACAGTTTACAAAGAAATAATTTTTTTTTAAAAACTAATTGATAAAAAATAACTCATTCAAAATCAAAATGTTAATATTTTAATCATGTTTTTTTATTTTTTTTTAATTTAAATTAAAGTATAACATGTACGGGTATCCACGAGTACGAATACTATGATACCCATACCTATCCCGTTAACATGCAGGTATTAAAAATATCCGTACCCATTACTCGCGGGTATCCATTTACAATATTCATTTTTTACTCATTGCAAGTTTTATAAAAGTAGTGATGATTTTTAAAGAGATAATGTTATAATATTTTAATAATAAAAAGATAAAGTTATAAATAAGTCCATTTTATAAAGGAAGCAGACTTAAGATCAATTTGATTTGCTTCTCTTTATAAGAGTTGGAGAGTATTTTTGAGACAATGTCTTGTCTCGAAGATATAATATTCTTGGGTGTTGCCTATCACTTGACAGAGAAAGTTGAGTTCTAGTCTGATTCACTTGAAAAAGATATTAGTTTATATATGTTTAACTTTTATTAATTTGTACATAATAAACTTTGAGATATTAATTAAGTAGTAGTCGTTTAAACTTGTTATAAATGTAACTTTATAATGATTTAATGTAAGTTTAAAACTGAAACTGAAACTGAAACAAAGTTTTATTTTTGTCTTTTAGGAAGCTTTTATTTCTGTTGCATACTACATTTTTTTTTCCTAACTAAAAAATTATTTGTATAGAAAAATAAAAGAAAATTCCTTTTGAAGTGTATAGAAAAATAAAAGAAAATAAAGCAAAATTTCTCTACCCCCGAACTTTTTCCCCCCTTATAAGTTATATTAACCTTACAGTACTACAACTACAATTATTACATTTTTATCTTACATAAAGAACATAAAATTTAATACTATTTTACATCATATATACTTATAAATAGAACATCATATTTTATATAGAAACTCATCCAACCATACTTATAATTAATAACTAACAACATAGAATTTTTTTAGTTGACTCTCATGTGATATTTAATTTAACCTAAGAACGATTGCTTGCTTTGCATCTGCCATTTTTGTTGCTTTGAACTATCTTCCAAGGTACTCAATTTCTCTGTCCATGTGATATACAACTTTTCTGAAATTCAAAGCTTCCTAACAGTTTCCGAAAAGGAAACAAATAAAAAAAAAATAAAAAAGCGAGATATTGGGTTTTGAATACTAATTTTATATTGATGAAAATATTTACTTTTTTTTTCTTAGATTTAAGATCAATCTTGAAGGTTAAGAAAGGGGTTAGATTCATGTTTAATATAAACCATAAAAATTGCCATCAAACATGTGATGTGAAATTAAGTATTGTGGCAAATAAACTTGAAGAATTTGATTGTATAACATATGGTGCATGTGAGATGAGTAAAGTGTTCATGCATAATATTGCAACATTTTATGTTGCCACAATTTGAAAAAGTTTTTTTTTTTTTTATGTTATATTTCTTCCGTTTTTTAATGAGACATTTCATGATAAAAATATGTTTTTTAATTGTTCTTTTCATTAATTTTTTTATTAAAGTATTTTTAATTATTTTAATTTATAAATAATATATATATTGGAATGAGTTTGCCTGTACATATTTTCTAAACAAATATTTTCTTAATAAAATACGTACATTTATGTTTTTTTACGTGTTTGTTTACTTTGTTCAATTTAAAAATAAACATTTTTCTGCTTCTTTTAAGAAGTAAATCTAATCTACATAAATAAATTATTTTTTAATTATTTATTTTGAAAACACTAAAATTTAAACAAATTTAAATTTTTATTTTATATATCACTAACTTCACTCTTTCCGGTTTCTGGTAACTCATATCTAGAAGTCATAATTTCTTAAATAAATTTACTCTTACACATTGGTAGTAAATCTACTCAGATTATAAATAAAAATAATTAGTAAAGAGATTAACAGATATTTTAACCATTATCTATAAATAAATTGTATTAAAGAGATAAAATCATTAACTTGAGAAAGTTATGGAAACGTTTGTTTAAATTAAAGCACGTTATATCTATTCATATCGCTACGCCAAAATTTAGGATTAGTTAAACAATACAATAATCTTACAAGTCAACCTAGTTAAGAAAGAAAGACGGTTTTTACATCATGTAAAATTTAAATGGAATAAAGATAAAGTTAATTTGACTAATTAATCGTAATAGAAATAAAAACTGTAAAAAAAAAAAAAAAGAAATAGAAGAAACACAAATTGTGTAGCAAGCAGTTTCTAATTTTTTTTCTTATTCAAAAGTAGGGAGTCAAATTTGTAATTGACTTTTTTTTTCAAACTCCAATTGATATTGTTCCTTGCATAAAACTTAATAACTAAACGTAATTAGAAGTCCTTAGAACACATGACAGTTTAAACGCAATCAACTTTATTATATGTCTGATATCTTCTCTATTTTTTTATAATATTTATTAATTTTTCAGTTCTTACAAACTTACAAAAAACAGTACGTGTTTTAAGTTGGAAAAAAATTCTATATTTTTTGTAAATTTTTAAAAATAAAAATATATGTGTAATTGCATTAAAATATTTGAAAATAATTTAATATCTAGATTAACGAAATCTGTTACATAGATTTCATGAACATGAATTTTATATTTGTGAAAAAGTAGCATTTGTGTGTACGAAGAAAGGAAGAGTGAAGAGATGGTTAGATAGTAGTAACAGTAGAGAATATCCCATTAACTAAAGTGAATTGGATAAAAGTTAAGGAAGAATTTGCGGAGAGAGAGTATTAATTAATATTAATTAATTAGGAAAATGAAATAATTAGCGGGTAAGAAGAGAAGACGCAGAAAAGGAGTGAAAAGCGAAAACGTGTGAGGCACAATGGTAGTGGCGGTGTAATGCTTTTGTCACGGAAAAACTATGGTCTACGGAACGGGACGGAGTTAGATCTTGATCTTTCACTGCCATTTTCTCTCTCTCTCTCTCTCTCTCTCTTTCTCTCTCTCTCTCTCTTTCTTTTCTCTATATAAGTTCTCACACCTCTTCATTCCTTTCATTCCCTCCTTCTTCTCTTAATTCTTCTTTCTTTCTTTCTCTTTAGATCTCTCTTTCATTCTTCATTCAAGGTAAATTCCACCCATCTCTTCACAAGCACACCTTTTTCTTTCTTCCATTGTTACTCCCTTTGATTATTTTCTTTGTCTTGCCTGCAACTGACTTTTTTTTTTTCCACCAACCCAGTTTGTGTTTTCTTGCCGTCTTTCGATTTCGACTTCTGGGTGTTATTGTTTTTCTCTCAAATGCCACCTTTTCTTTTATGCGGGGTTGTTTGACTTTTAATTGTGGGTGGGTTGGGTGATCACTGGATCTGTCGGTTTGGCTGGTTCCGTGTGAATTGCGTAGGTAGATCTGGTGGCTGAATTTTTATCATGTGGGGATTCGGATTACGCATTGGTTTCTTGCTTAGTATATTCTTGTGATGTTTTAGTGTGTGCATGTGTTTATCAGCTGAGCGTTTCGATTATTTGTGTTTAACACTTTGCGTTTTTGTATCTAATGTTGTTTCTGTCTCTGGATCTGTTTGTGTTTGTGTGTCTGCTTTGCTTGGGAATTGTGGATCTTGTTCTTCCTGTGGTAATTTTCGTGATTGCGTAGCATTCTCTTGGAAATGCTGTTGTTGGGCGGGTTTTTGTCGTATGGTCTTTTCAATTATACGCGGCTTTGGGTCTTGATGTGTTTGATTTTTTATCTTGTTGAGTTGTGTTGTGATGAACGAACATTTTGGGATTGAGTTTGGAATTTGCATTGTTTGTGCGTTATTTTGAGTGTGGAGCATTGGGTGTTTTTGTGAAGCAGGGTGGTGGATACGAATAAGAAATGGTGAAAATTTGCTGCATCGGAGCTGGTTATGTTGGTGGGCCAACCATGGCTGTGATTGCCCTGAAGTGTCCTGAGATTGAGGTGGTGGTGGTGGATATCGCCGCTCCACGAATCAATGCGTGGAACAGCGATCATCTTCCCATATACGAGCCTGGGCTTGATGATGTGGTGAAGAAGTGCAGGGGGAAGAACCTCTTCTTCAGCACTGATGTGGAGAAGCATGTTGCTGAGGCTAACATTGTCTTTGTTTCGGTGAACACGCCGACGAAAACTCAGGGGCTTGGAGCTGGCAAGGCAGCTGATCTGACATATTGGGAGAGTGCTGCTAGGATGATTGCTGATGTTTCGAAAACAGACAAGATTGTGGTCGAAAAATCAACTGTGCCTGTGAAAACGGCTGAGGCAATTGAGAGGATTCTGACTCACAACAGGAAAGGAATCAATTTCACAATTCTGTCAAATCCTGAGTTTCTTGCTGAGGGTACAGCAATAGCAGACTTGTTTAAGCCAGATAGAGTCCTCATTGGAGGTAGGGAAACCCCAGAAGGTCAAAAAGCTATTCATGCTCTGAGAGATGTATATGCACACTGGGTTCCTGTGGATAGAATCCTTTGCACCAATTTGTGGTCTGCTGAACTCTCAAAGCTTGCAGCCAATGCTTTTCTGGCCCAGAGGATCTCCTCAGTGAATGCCATGTCAGCACTTTGTGAGGCAACTGGTGCTGATGTCTCACAGGTGTCTCACTCAATTGGCACAGACTCAAGAATTGGACCAAAGTTCCTGAATGCCAGTGTTGGGTTTGGTGGATCATGTTTTCAGAAGGACATATTGAACTTGGTGTATATCTGTGAGTGCAATGGCCTCCCAGAGGTGGCTAACTACTGGAAACAGGTGATTAAGGTGAATGACTACCAGAAAACCCGGTTTGTGAACCGTGTGGTGTCTTCTATGTTCAACACAGTTTCAGGGAAGAAAATTGCTGTTCTGGGTTTTGCTTTCAAGAAGGACACTGGTGACACTAGGGAGACACCTGCCATTGATGTGTGCAAGGGCCTATTGGGAGACAAAGCCAAATTGAGCATATATGATCCTCAGGTTTCTGAGGACCAAATCACGAGGGATTTGGCCATGAAAAAGTTTGATTGGGATCACCCTGCTCATCTTCAACCTCTTAGCCCCACTTCCAACAAGCAAGTATCTGTGGTTTGGGATGCCTATGAGGCAATCAAGGATGCACATGGTATCTGCATCTTGACCGAGTGGGATGAGTTCAAGAACCTTGATTACAAAAAGGTTTTTGACTGCATGCAGAAGCCTGCTTTCGTTTTTGATGGCCGAAATGTTGTGGATGTCAACAAGCTCAGGGAAATTGGCTTCATTGTTTACTCCATTGGCAAACCCCTAGATTCATGGCTCAAGGACATGCCTGCAGTGGCTTAAAGGAAAAAGTTTAGTTTGAAGTTCCCTTTTTGGGATGAATGTGTTGGTCTTTGCCTCATCTTACTGATATGCTATCATCATGCAAATCATATAGTTTAGATTTCTGTTACTGTTTTTCTTTCATGTTACTTTTATTTGATCAGGTTTTACTCAAGTTAGAGAGCTTAATTGCTTCAGTATCATGTCTTTAGCTCGCTAAATATCCTTATTTGTTGACCTGGTTTATTGTAATAAACAAGATTGAGGATTTTTTATACAACGGATATCATTGGTTTCATGATTTCTCCTCTTTATTTAAGAGGAATCACCTTCTTACTCTGCTAACATTACAGGGCTTGATTGAGAATAAAAAATGACTCTGCAAATGATTAAGAAATGAGAAACCTTGTCTAGTTCTGGCTTTTGTTGTGGGCAGCCACAGACAGGGAAATCTGCATAAAGTACTATAAAGTATGAAAAGCTAAATTATTTATTAATTATTAATAGACCACGTGTTGCTTGAGGGCTTCATAAATTTTTCTCGTGATGTTTGAGGAATGTTGTGATTTTTAATGTACTGCACCCTCTTTTTTCACATCCATCAACTTTGATATAGAAAATCTTCTGATACTTTTAATTTTTTTATTACACAGCATAGTACCTACAAATATATTTTGTCGTTTTCTTTCTTCTAGACAATGGCATCGTTATTTGCATAGTCCTTTGACTCTTAAAATATTTACATTCTTTTTGTTTTGGTGTAAAGCAAATGCAGAGGAAAATGAATTTTTGATTTGATTGTGAAAAAAAAAATTATTGTTAGGAATACAAATTTAAATGTGTTTCCTTTTATTTTTCAATAATTTAAATTTGAAAATTTGATTTTTTTTTTATCCTGATTTTCCTTTCACTTAGGCCTATTTCTGTTTAAGCCTTTATTTGCATTTACTACTCTTTTGGAAAGTGTTAGATGCTTATTTAGAAAGAGGTGAAGGGAAAAATGTGATTGAGAGAATATTTAGTGGAAATAGGTTTGTTTCACAAATTCTTGAGAATGATTATAGGCAATAGAGAGTATTATATATGAAAAATTTATCAAAATTTTCAGATTAATTGTCTATATAAACTTGTGATGTTATGATTACAAAACTACATCAATATAGCACTATAGTCTTATAGGAGAAGTAACACTATTGCAGCCCTGACATCATCACTAACGACACAAACGTAAAAAGTCCTCTCTATATGCAGATCTAAAAACCTAGTGCTACATATCAAAAGGAAAGCATGGAGAAAGAAGAAATATGAAGAGAAGGAAGGAAGAAAAAAAAAAAAAGCATAAAACGGTAAAAGTGTCTCTTGTTATTTCTCTCTATGTTTTTCTACTTTTTCTACTTACACAAAACACCAGGGGTTCTATCTTAAATTTATCCCATAATAGAAAGGGGGAAAAGGGAAAACAACTTTAACAACCGAAACACTAACCCTAACAACAAAAACCCTAAATAGTAGCGTTTCAACATCCTCCCCTCAAACCGGATGATGTATATTCATCATATTGAGCTTGGGAAGAATGGTTTTAAAGGATGTGCGATGGAGAGCTTTCATGAAGATATCAGCGGGTTGCTCGGAGGAACAAATCAACAACAAATGGAAGAGCTTGCTTTGAAGTTTCTCCCGGACAACATGGCAGTCCAGATCAATGTTTTTGGTACACTCGTGGAAGGTAGGATTGTGAGCGATCTGTTTGGTAGATTGACTATCACAGTAAAGGATAGCTTGGTCTGTGGTTTGAACACGCAGACCATGGAGGAGGTAACTAAGCCATTGAAGCTCGTAGGTGGTAGTGGCTAAGGCTCTATATCCGACTTTTGAAGATGATCTTGACACTATGCTCTGCTTCTTGTGTCTAGGCTTGTAGCCCAATCAAAGTCGCTGAAGACCTTGATTTGGATGTTGTTGGAGGTAGCAAAGAAAGGCCATTAGCTTGACTTGTCTTGATGTATCTCAAGATATGTTGAGCTTCTTGATGATGATAGATGGTAGGTGTCTGCACAAACTGGCTTAGCAAGTGTACAAAATAACTAATGTCGGTCTGGAGTTAGTTAGATATAACAACTTTCCTATTAGGAGTCTATAGGAACAAGAATTTTTGACAGGCTTAGCTTTATCAAAGAGGATTTAGTGTTGTTCATGAGAGGAGTCTGACTAGGTTTGTAGTCTAGCATCCCTGTTTCATATAGAATATTTAGAGCATATTTTCGTTGACACAAATGAATTCCCTTGCTAGATCTAGCCACTTCAAAATCCAGGAAGTATTTTAAGGGTCCTAAATCTTTAATTCTGAAGGCTTTGTGTAAGGAAGTCTTTATCTTGTCAATTTCAGTCATGGAATTTCCTGCCAAAATCACATCATCCACATAGATAAGGAGAACTGTGAAATTATTCAAGCTCTCTTTAGTAAATAAAGAGTGATCAAATTTGGATTAGAAGCAAGGAAAGAGGATAGTTTAGCAAAGCATTGACGACTAGTTTGTTTTAGGCCATAGAGAGATTTGGTTAGCCTGTATACTTGACTTGGTTCTGGAATTTGAAGTCTTGGCGGTGGGTTCATGTACACTTCTTCATCAAGGTTCCCATGTAACATGGCATTGTCAACATCCAGTTGGTTTATATACCAATTTTTGGTGGTTGCAATGGCTAAAAGAACCTAAGAAACTATCACCTAATTTATAAAAAACACCTATTTGGAGTTGAACTAGTTAAGATATTAATTTTTTTTAGTTGATTGATTGATCATGTGAAACTTTACAAATTTGGAAAAGATTGATGAAGACAAGATAGAGAGATTTTAGAATAAAATGGAACTAACTTTAAAACACATTTTGATTAATTAGGATTGACTTGTAGTTAATAATTTCTTAACTCGTTAAATTGTTTAATAGAATTAGAGAGAAAAGATATTGGAAGTGTTGATGCTTCAATTGTTTAGTTAAACTCTCAGTTTGGGTCTTCAATAGCGCCTTCCACTATTCCGCATGTTTATCAAGTCTGTTTGATGTTATCTTTTGAGTTGCTCGTTCTAGTCGAGCAGTTGTTGATTTGGTTTTGGATGGTGCTTATAGAGTTCAGTTCCATTTCGTGTGTTTTTCTAAAAAGCATTGGGTTGGTAGTAGGGATGGACAAGTGAGGACAACAATCTTGGATTTGAGTTCGGATCTTGGATTTGATGAGACATGTGGCAAAATCCTAAACGTCTTTCTTAGGTAAGTTGGTCTCAACATGGAAAGATCAACCTGTAAAATATTCTTCGATGCTTAGGTGAGTAAGAGTGTAGAATTTGTTTAGGATATAAGTAAAAGTATAATAGATGATTGAGTGTGTCATACTTTCATATTTGAGTTCCTTATATAGACTTAAGAAAATATGGTTGTTGGCGATTTTTTGTACCGTTATGGATCACTTTTAAATTTTTTTACTTGATTAGACTATCATTATCTTTTTTCTCAAACTAAATCCATTTACTGTTCAAGTATAATTCTTTTTTGGTGAAAGATTAATTTTTTTTTTTGAAGAATGAATCCTTAGCAACATTTTTTTCTAGTTTTCTAGATTTATATAATTATTTATAATAAATTACTTTATAAAAAATTTATAAGTTTTAACAAAATCATGTGAATATAAATTTAAAAATATATTTAATTTAATATTTATAAGTTAATTGCAACTAAAAAATTTAAAGAGTCATTATAATAAATAAAATAATTTAAATATATTATAATTATGATAATGGAAAACTTATCGTAAGAAATATCGTAATTATGGTTTTCTTTTTTGTAAAACTAATTTTGATAAATGTATGTAATTATGGTTAAAATAATTTATATAATAATATTTCGTGTGTAATAAATTAGAAAAATAAAATAAAATGTTAACTATATAAATATACATTTGTATAATTCAATTCAAATCAACTCCCTAGACATCTATTACTAATTACTTTTCTCAAAACCATAAATTTTATTACTAAGTAATTTGTATTTTGTAACTGTTAACTTTAATTTGAATAACTAATAACTTCAACAAATAATTATCTAATTTAAATTTAAATTTAAATATGAACTTTTGAATTTCATACTTTTTGTACTTTTAAATTTTTTATAAAAGTCTATTAAGAAATTTTATATTTTTCTATATTTTAGATTTATATATTTTTTCTAAATAAAGCTTTTTTAAAAAATATTCTATACTTTTTTAATATTTTCTTTAAATATTTTTTTATAAATAAACCTAAATGTTTTAGGTTAATGTCACTAATTTTCAATTTTATATTAAATCTGTTTTTAAATATTTCCACCTACAATCATATTATTATTATTTTATTTTATTTTTCTAACATTAAAAAAATATTACTTAAATTATTTTAACCAAATAAATTTACATTTATCAAAATTAAAAAAAATCATAATTACTATATTTCATTATAATTATTTTTCTATTATCATAATTACAATATATGTAAACTATCTTATTTACTATAACAATCTTCAAATTTTTTATTTTCGATTAATTTATACATATTAAATTAAATATATTTTTTAAATTTATATTCATCTGAGTTTATAAAATATTATAAATTTTTAATAAAGTAATTTATTATAAATAAATATACATATTAAATTAAAAATATTTTTAAATTAATTATAAATTTATACATATTAAATTAAATATATTTTTTAAATTTATATTCATATGAGTTTATAAAAAATTATAAATTTTTAATAAAATAATTTATTATAAATAAATATACAAATTTATAAAACTAAAAAAAATGGCTGAGTACTCATTCCTCCAAAAATTAGGATTGCACTAGTAAAACACTTACATAGTTAGAAAAAGCACGATTAGAATTTAGTTTTTCTCAAAAAAAAAAATTGAATTAGAAGGGTAACATGATTTAGTTTGGAAAAAAAAATATATGATCATCTACTCAAATCAATAAAGTTAAAAGTGGCAATAATGGCACGTAACTAACTCATAAAGTGAGGGTGTAACGAGCATTTGTATTAAAATACCTATTAATTGAGTAAGTAACATTGTCAAGACATTAAATAATGTGTTTGGAGAATATGGAAGGATAATGATATTTTGATACATTTTTTTTGACTTACTTTTAACCTACTATTTCAATCATTCTTCACTTATCTATTTTTTTTAGTGGTGTGATGTGATGATCCAAGGGTGATTGAAGTGGTAAGTTAAAAGTGGGTCAAAAAAAGTGAGTTAAAATATCATTATCCAATTTAAAATTCTTTTAAGAAAAATGATATGTTTGATGAGAAAATTAGAAGGAAATTGAAATTGAGAAATTTTAAGAAGGTATTTCAAATAACTAAAATAGTAGAATTTGAAATTTACTAAAAAAAAAAGAAGGAAACTAAAATTCCCCCAATGTATAGAATTGGTTAGGATAAAAAATAGTCTACAAGTCTAAAAAGTCAAGCTGGCCCGACCTAGGTCAAAGGTCAAACCAGGCTGGATTGTGTCAAAGGTTGAGCTAGATCGGGCCAGTTGTTGGTTCTTTCTAGGTTTAAACATGTGTTTGTTGTTGAGGGTGCCGCTAGTGTCTGTTGTAGTAGGGACTTGTATATTTCTTTATGCTTTGTGCTTGCTAGCTTGGATAGGGCGTCCGTTCGCGTATTATCTCCTCTAGGTATGTGTTGTAATTTTACCTCATCGAAGCCAGACTTCATGATATTGCGGACTAGGTGGTAGTATTGAAGGAGTGTCGCGTCCTTAATCTGAAATTCGTCGTTGAGATGGTCCACCGTCAACTTAGAATCACTTTTGCATGTTAGTACGCGTACTTCGACTTCTCGTGCTAGCGAGAGTTTGGCTAGGATGACTTCGTACTCGGCTTAATTGTTAGAGGTTTTGAAGGCGAAGTGCAAGAATTTTTTGATGATTTACAACTTTTGGTAGGTTGCCCAGTACAGGATGTTTGTAACGTCCTAGCCAAAAATTACTTATTTAAAATTAAAATAACCAACAATATTAGTAAACTGCATTTATTATTGAAGTAACTTCCCTTACCGCGGGAAAATTAAAACTTTAGTTTATACGCACCAAAAGTTAAAAAAATCCATAAAGGCGTTCAACGCTTACAAATATAAACTATTCATAGTAGCCAATTACAAAAATAATCCATGATAATAATCCCATGTAAAAAAATTCCCATGTTGGCCCCACTCCGACTTTAAGTATCCACATGCCCACCTGCATCAACATCTGCTCCCATGTAACGAGTTACATGATCATCGCCAAACACACATAGAAAGAGTGAGCTCAAAATAAAATATACATCACTAGGTACATTATAATAACAATTAAAACCTCTAACACTTTTGATACTCTCCAATCCCAGACCCACATAATTGCATCTTCCTCTGGATGCCTTTTGATTCCACACCCTTTGATGAGTACATTGATCGATATTTGCTGCCACGAGTGTCTACTTGCCCCTTCGACTACAGGCCACCACCTATAGTCCACACATGGGAATAAACTTGTTGTGGCCACAATCCGCAACACCAAGTGGAGTTCCACAATACGAACCACAGTCTGTATTTGTCCAAGACTACCAAACTCGTTGGATAACACCGAGGAGGGCAATCTTTCAGAACCTGTCCGTACGAGCCATGATCTCGCACACTCCACTAGACCTCTAAAACCACCAGGTTACAACCTCAAGTGGCCACGTGTTATCCCAATACAAGCTACACTCGTAATTGGGCCTCCAACAAAGCATCGCCTCAAGACCCCTATCCAAAGTTGTGTAGAATCCTCATCGTAGTCCAACTCTACACCCGAAATCGCCTGGCGCATCCCTCGCGTTGCTAGGCGAAAACTGGTTCCAGACCGCTTGGTGGAGACCTCACGCTGCCAGGCACCATGCACTTTCCAGAACCTCTGTCAGATCTTTTTCGTCTAGTAGGATCACCCTTTCCGCATGCATCATGCGTTGTAGGCTTCTCTTGTTTTCCCTTATCGCCTGGCGGCACACCCCACGCCGCTAGACGCCACAAAAGTAACGTCACTACTATTGGTTTTTTGAAACTTTGGAGCAAGTTCCAAAGAACCCCAAGCACTCAACATACAATCCATAATATCTAATATGCTTATCCAGTCATAATCACATGACTCGATCACAGTCTAACACAATCACAAACATCATGAATTCATTACACCATCACTTGAGGTTTCACAATAATCTCTTAACATTTTATTTTATCAATTAATAATGCCACATTGAATTTAACTCCAAAAAAGTTTTTGCAACATTCTTTTCATTCCAAATGCATTATGCCAAGCCCACAATTTATCATCACTACTTGATCATATGCACTTTAAAGACTTCCAAACCAGCAATCATGCATATTATATATCTCCAGCTACAGACATCCAAACTAAGATCACATAGTTCAAACTATAGAGCAGCATGTTATGAACCATCTATCCAAACTATAGAGCAGCATATTATGAACCCTCTATCCAAACTATAGAGCAGCATATTATGAACCCTCTGTCCAAAATTCAGCTAAATCAAACAGTTAACGAATTAGAAAATGCAATTTTACGAAAACTGCGCAGACTAGAAAAATCGTAGTAGCCTAGCGACTCGATCTTGCGCCCAGCAAAACAAGACCAGCAGCGATCTAGCACCTAGCGGTAGGAAAAATCCAAAAAACAACGTTTTTCCTAAAGAGATGCCCACTCCACACGTCCCAAACATCCAAATACGTGATTCAATCATGCAATTCTTCGAACATTCAGTGAATCATGCGTCCTACATTCATATGCCCTCCCAAGCACCAAAACAACATATAGAATTTCATACAAAAATAAAATACAAAACTGCACCATTATTCAATTTAAAGTCTACATACATTTACCTGGTTCAAGAAAAATAAAAGCACATGTGCCCAATCTCACCTAAAAATCACGTTAACTATATGTCCATTATTTAAACCATACCAATATCCAATCACAAAAGGAAAGAGTAATAATTATGCCTAAAAAATGAATAATCGTGAATTGTATGCAACATGAAATTTGGAAGGAATTTCTAGCCCCGGCCCCACAATAAGATTCTATGGTTTTATGTCCTTTCTTTCAACCCCAAAATTCCTAATGCATGGTTACAACGGAAGTAAAGGAAAACCAAAAAGTAACATGTTGCACCAAAATATAACATGAAGAGAGATACTAAGGAAACCGTACGGGTCTGCACACCAAAGCTGAAAGAAAATTAGATTAGCTTGTGGCCCATGCATAGTGATCACATCAAACAAAAGTTGTCAGGAAAGCTACTTATATGTATAATAGATGGGTTTCTAAAGAAAACCACCAATTAAGCTACACGTGATATGAACTAAAGGAACAAGAGAAAAAGAATTACAATGTGACCCATGATTATCTAACCATTAAATAAAAGAAATCGACACTGCACCAAATGTAAACAAGGAAAACAAAGCATTGGTGACTCCACATACAAAAAAGGAGATAAGTAAAAGAGAACCAACTAGGTTACTTCACGCGACAAACAAAAAGTAAGAGAAAACCATATAACCTATCTTTGCACCCTCTAGAATACTCTCACTGCACCATAACTATAAAAATAAAAGACCAACATCTATGGCATTCAGTCATCTATGGTAAGCATAAAACACTAGCAGAAATCAAAGTCAAGCTACAACCAATAGAAAACAAAATCAGCTTCCCCTACATGAAATTTTTGCTACAATGATTTCCCTTAGCATTCGTCTTTGCTCCTAATTCGTCCTACCTTTGAAACTCCAACCTTGAGACCTTCTCCCAACCCTTTAACACTCTGCGAACTCAACTTTTGGGGTCCTAAACTTCCTTGGTTGGCAGCTACACGAAAATTAAGTGAATTTTCCTCACTTTTCAGCTATAAAAAAATTAAATTAATTTAAAACGAATTAAATTAATTTTTCCATTTAATTGGGTCCTTAAAGCCTAATTAATGTGTCCAGATTCGTGGAACCTATCTCTTGCTCTTCATCTCCTAAATTCATTCCCGAGGCATAAAAAAGTGATATGATTTTACTTTAGCTAAGGTTTGAACCCACAACCTCCTAATTACCAAATACATGCACAACCATTAAACTAATTCATGTTTCTTGGTAATTTTTACTTATCTGTGATTTTATATTACTACTCTAGTCTCAAGCATACACGGAAAACAATAACATAATTAAATTAACAAATAATTGGCATACTTAAGACTAAAACCCAAGTCCTCTCAACATAATCAAGTACTCTCAACCATTTGAGCTAATACTATTCCACATCATAATTCCCAACATTAAATATTATAAAGGTTCCCACTACTCGTATTTATTAAATAATTATTTATTTAATTATTTAAATTCCTCGGGTCTTACATTCTCCCCAACTTATAAAATTTTCGTCCTCGAAAATTGGATTTACTTGGAAATCGATGCCGATAAGACTATCTCATCACATACTATACCATTCTCTCATAACCAACTAGTTTCCTTTCTTGCGCACCAACGCCTTATGGAAAGAAATTCTCCCTTGTGCACTAACGCCTAGTGGAGAGAACAAGCAACAACCCTTGCCTGCTCACTAAAATTCGACAAGACCACAACCCTTACTTATTCACCAAAACCCGGTAAGAGCGTTGCTTCCCCTAAGACTGACAAGCAACAACCATTGCCTGCTCAACAAAACCCGATAAGAGCACAACCCTTACCTAGTAAGAGCGCTGCTTTCTCTAAGACTCACAAGTTGGAATCTTTGCCTGCTTACCAAAATCCGACAAGAGCACAATCCTTACCTATTCATAGAAACCCGATAAGAGTGTTGCTTCCCCTAAGACTCACAAGCAACAACCCTTGTCTACTCAACAAAACCCGATAAGAGCGTTGCTTTCCCTAAGATCCACAAGCAACAACCCTTGCATGTTCACCAAAACCCAACAAGAGCACAACCCTTACATGTTCACCAAAACTTAGTAAGAGCGTTGCTTTTCCTAAGATTCACAAACAACAATACTTGTCTGCTCAACAAAGCCCAGCAAGAGCACAACCCTTACCTGTTCACCAAAACCCAGTAACAATGTTACTTTTCCTAAGACTCACAAGCAACAATCCTTACCTGCTCAATAAAACCTGACAAAAAAACTGTTACTAAGCTTAGAAAAAAGTCTTACGGTAGAACAAAAGCCCTTTTTACCCAACTCATCAAAGTCCTATGGGTAAAAGTGCAACCCTTTTTACTCAACTCTCCAAAGTCTTCTGAGTAAAAGTACAACTTGACTTTACAGATATGAGAGAATTTATACTATACATCAAATACACAAGCAGCATAACATTCTTCATCACCATATCATTACCCAAACATAACAATTACCCCTAGCATGCCTCATACCAACATCGAAACTCATACCTCACTTACTAGGTGGATGTACCGCTTCTACTCCTAACATCGTAAACACCCTTCCTACTGCCTTGGCTTATCTCTGGGTGTCTTTTGTAGTTGTCGTGGCACTTCAAACTTCCCCTTCTCATGACAAGAGTTCGCGTAATGACCCAACTTGTGGCAAATGTAACACTTCCTCTCATCCGGCTTCGCTACCGAAAGTTTCGGACAATTTCGTTGAAAATGGTCTCTTCCACATTCGAAACACTTCATTGTCCCATTTCCACCACATTGAGGTCTAGTGTAGGGTTTCTTATGTCATTTCTCGCTGTTATTACTGCTATTATGATGTGTCCTCCTAACCTGACTTGGGTTCACCTCTAGTTGTTCCATTGTCTTTGCTTGTTCCACCAAGACAGGGAATTCTCGAATCCTCAAAGGTACGAGGAACCTGAGCAGCTCATGCCTCAAGCCCCTCTCAAGCATTAGCATTCATAACTACGTACCACAAGCATTAGTAGTCAAACACAACACATAAAGTTTCGCAATCGAAACACGACAAACTCACTTCCCAAGGCCTAAAATCTTTTGAAAACATTTGCTCTGATATCAAATGTAACATCATGATTTTTTTTATATCACGAAAAGTTATAAAATGAGCATTTTTAGTTGAATGATTATCGATAAAATGAACTTAAGAAAAAAATTTATAATTTAATCTATTAAAAACATAGTTCAAACATCAATTGTCTAAAATTTTTAAATAACAACATTGAAAATAAATTACATCGTATTTAATGCGTAATTTAACAACTTAATAAAAATGAACATAAATCTCGATTTCACCCCTTTCTCTTGTCGATCTATTCCATGTCAGAATCATCTACAATATCATATGCTCCCGTATAACACACACGTTATACGATCATCGCACACACAACAAACACACAAACAAATAGGGGTAACATAACCACAACACTTATATATAAAAGAACTATAGGAAAATAAGTCTTTGTGAATAATACTCAACATAGCATCCAAAAATTGGGGTGTTATAGCCAACATCTATTTTGGCGTGCTTAGTGGAAAAATAAGATTGTGATTATTGGGGATGGATTTTGGTATGAAAATGGGTGTGATTGTATGATGTAAAGGTATTCAATTGGATGTGTTGAGGCATGAGTTATTGTTAGGGAGTCATATGAAACTTGAAGTGATTAAGATATAGGAAGAAAAATGAGTTAAGATAGGTTCTGTTCACACACTAAATCAATTGCATGATTTGGAAATTTTAGAGATCGTTATTTGGAGTATTTCAAATACATGCATGATTTCTTGTTAATGTCAAATAAACATTAAGATCACTCATGGAGGGATTAGTTATAATTTGGCTTGATAATTCCTAAATTTTGTATTTGATGCAGTAAAATGAAAAGGGTATCATAGTATTGTGGATTTTGTGTAATGTCATGTAGCATGAACTGATGGTATAAAGATTCACCCATTTGATGAATATTTTTAGTTACCTTAAGTGATGCATTACTTTCAAGATGGAATGCTTGAGTGTTTATGTCTGATTTGTACTTAGTAAACTAGTATGATGAATTCTGTGACATGAGAACTATAATCATGTGAAATTGGTACTCTGGTTGGATGATTGCAATGCTTCGATGTGCTAGAAAATGTGTTGATGTGCCTAAACTAGTAGAAATATGATTTACTGGTCTAGCGCTTGGTGGCAAAGATGTTTTGCTAAGCGATGAGCCACAAACAAGTGGAGTCACTAGGCGTGTGGCGCCTGGCGGAAGGGGATTACTGTCAGGCCGTCTGGAGCACGTTTTCACCTAGCGGCGCTTAGCCAGTGCCAGGCAGTAGTGTAGGGGCAGAGGTCTATTGTAGATGAATTTGCATGAATGAGCTTGATAGTTTGGTCAAGGATATGCTGGATTAGTTACGAGCAGGATGGTTCATAATGGAGATTGGAAATGCGTGATTGATACGGGTGGGGAGGTCCATATCAGTTGTACTCTTGTGTGGAGATACGAACGGAGAGGTTTGTTTGTTCCATGCTCACACTTGAGGCTACTATGAGCGGGGAGGTTCATAGCAGGTGTTCACGTATGTTGGACTACAAGCGAGCAGGTTCATAGAGTTGAACTACGGGTGGGGAGGTCCATAGAGTCGGACCACGAGCGAGTAGGTTCGTGGAAACATGATAATCCCTAAAGACCAAGGTTATGAATGGATATTTCTGATATATGTTATGAGATTGGGAGTGGAACGATATAAAGGAGTCGATTGAACTAAAATTGGTTAAGTTAGATTGGGTGAGGGATTAATTCTTATTATTTAACTAGTGTGTTATTTTTTCTTTCTCAGCTCACCTTTTCTATTTGTGTTTGGCGATGATCGTGTGACTTATCACACATGAGCTAATGTGAATCCAGGTGAGTACATTAATGCCTAGAGACGGAGTGGGGCAGACCATGGAAGATTACTTTATGTTTTAATTCTAAACATTTTTTAATATGTTTTATGATGTTTTTTTTTTCTTTAGTATGGATTTTTAATAAGGAGGATTAAGTGTATTTGGACTTTATTGATCTAAGTTTTAAATTTTCCCACGCTTGGGAACTTTATGTATTATTTTAATTCCAAGGAAAGTATATGATATTTTCTTTATCTAGTAATATCCAACTAGGGTGTTACACCATGTCATGCATATGTATCTTACCTAAATCCAAACTTATATCATAACACAAATCACCTATTACTTATTTCAAATTACATGTTAATAATTCATTATTTACTATCTATTGCCTTAGCATAACATTCAAATACAATATTTTTATTAAATACATCAAAATGACAAAACATATTACTCTAACTATAGATCTCTAATAAAAAATCCCAACGGTTAAAGTGAAGAATGATATGTCTAGATTGACATATTTTTGAGACAGTCCAGGAACCAAAATAGGATGGCATCTAATGCCCACATTTGGTGCCTAGCGCAAGTACCTCTAAACTCCTAAGATTTTCACCCAAGAGTTGTACTCGGTGGTGCCCAACACCAATAAGTCAATGAATGGTACTAAAGTATCGCCCAACATAAGAAAAACCAGTGACCATTGTATGAGTGGTGCCTAACAATACTACATGGGCGCCCAACGCCGCACCAGAAGTTTGAGATTTCTCTATGACTTTTAGTTGATTAATTTAACTATTCTTGAGTTATTCACTATAAAATAGAGCTTATAAGATTACAATTTAACTTTATCTGAGCTCAATAAGCCAAAATTTAATCAATTAAGTGTCTAATCAATAGCCAAACCAAAGTTACCAATTCTTAAAACAAAATCATCTTAAATTCACAGATTTCATACAACAACATTCTCCCCCAATTCATCAATTAAATTCACATTCTCAATATATTAATTCATATCATACATCTAATTCAATTAACCCAAATAAAATTCAATCCACGGTTTCATACTAAGTCACAATCAATTTTAAATAACTAACTTCCCTTACATGACTTACGTGCACAAAACACAATCTACTCTACCTCTAAGAACTCCTAACCACTAAGAAGGCAATATCTTCACAAAGAAGGCTCTAATCAATGATCTAATCATACCCTAACCAGTCTAATTGAACAAATATTCATCTAGAGCTTTGAGATTACACATGCAACCCCTTAGCCTCACACATACATTACAAAAGCAAAAAAGACTATAAAATAAGGAAAAAAAGAACTTACTTTGTTTGAAAAACTGGTCAGGTAGAAAGATAGACCTTGCCCCCAATAGTTCTATGGCGTTCTTCGATCTTCAAACAAATGAATGATGAAGGTAATGATTTAGAGAGAATGTAGAGAAAAGGTTTAGAAAATTGTTTTTATAGAGATGATGATTTTGATAAAATGAAACTCGGTTAATAGAAACATCCATTTATAATATGACTTTTATTAATAAAATAATTGAGTGTCCCTGATGAAACTCGTTGGACATGGAGAGGAGGGAGAAGCTTCATAAGAATGCAACGAAGTGTAATGGATACACGCTTGAAGGCTCTTGCGGCAATAGAGTGGTTGGTGAAAGGTAGAAGTCTAGGAATAAAAAACTATCCTAGAGGAAGGTGGCTAGAGAAAACTAGATAGAATTCTAGCCTAGCCGTGACTTTTCACTTAAGGTAAATGATTGGAGTTTTCTTAACAATTGGTATTCACCTATTCATTCAAAGAGTAACCATATACAAGGCTAGGATTCTCCCATTTATAGTAGAAAGAACCTCCTTAAATGTAATGCATATGCACGTTAGAATGGAATGGAAATGCATGAGCTAGGCAAAGTGCATGCATCTAGATTCCTGAGTTATGGATCGAATGACATATGGCTAGTCATGCTTTCCATGCTTTTCCACCATGTGCAAAATGTGACAAATGTGCACTCATTGTAGCTCTCAGCTAGACTTGCAAATTGGGCTTGGATAGGCCCAATTTAGAAGCCAGAAATAATGTACTTTGGCTATTTATTTGAAAAGCAAAGCCTAACATTTGACTCAATTAACAAACTATGCTTCTGTTTTAATTGAAGACTATAATATCTTTATGTCCTCTTTGGCCCAAGAGAATAGCATGTGAAGTCCATGAAGCTTATTGGATTGTTGGTCTAGGCCATTTTGTATCCTTTTCATCATATTTATAATAGTTGGGCCTTTTAATGGGCTTCGGTTTGGACTTGGGCTTGGACCTTAAAATGGGCTTGGACCTGATTCATCAATCCCTAACACAAAAAGAGCTTACCACATCACTAAATTTAGGTTTGGCATGTGTGGGAAATAAATGTAAAAAATGAGAGGTAGTATTTTTGTGATTAAAGGGTTAATATTTATGTCTGAGCTATAAGCGCCAAACATAAAAATAAAAACCCTTTTTTACATCTAACGATTATAGGTGAGATGTAAATATGTTTGAAACAAAACTATAACACCCATTTCTCTTCACTTTCTACCTTGAACGAAGCTCCCTCTTAATAGCGACAACCATTTGGTGTGAGTTAAGGCTTCTATTGGTGACCAAAAGTTCAGCAAATATTTTAGTATCAAGTGTGACAAGAGAGTTACTTTTTTCTTCAAGAATGTAAAAGAACTGATGAAAAATGAAAACAAAAATAATGAGTTTTTGTGTATCTTTCTTTTTTTTCTTCATAAACAAAAAGAAAATATGTGAGAGTGAAAAATAAGTACAATTTTTAGAAAACTCAAAAAAGATAATGGGAAAAAAATAAAAAAATATGTTAATAAATATTTTTATTCTTTATTATATTTAATTTTATGTTTTATTATATATATATATATATATATATATATATATATATATATATATATATATATATGAAAGTATTTCTTAGATTATCGTGTTTTAGATAATCCTTATGAACAACAACCTTGTTTTCTTTCTTTCTATATGTACACTAATATAACAAAAGTATTTTCAAGACAAACATTTATATTGTTGTTTTTTGTTTATATGATAGACCATGTTGCTCATCAATCTTGGACAATTCACTTTCTTTCCTCTTTTATTGTATATTACTTCACAACTATATGAGAGAGTAGGTAGCATTCCAATAGACTATTAGCTTTTCTATGTTCATTTTGTAAAGTGTATCTTTTAATGTGGAGATTTTAGAGACTTTAAACTCCAATATTCGATAGCCAATATTTTCATTCGGGATTTGCCTTTTTAAGAGGCATTTCATAGAGATATCGAGTGGCTTGTTCCTAATAGAAAAATGTAACATCATAACATATATATGTTAAGCATGATGCATGTACAAACGATGCAACTAATCTTGTTTTAATTTACGTTCAATAATTAATGTGTTTACACTAACAAATTTAAACCTATCATACTAACATTAACATATATGTAAATTTACTAGTACACATTTCCAATTCAAAACAGTTCAGTCATTCATAATAATTCAAAAATCTGATATAAACAATTAGTATTAGAAAAACTCATATTTTTACCAATTTTGTTTTAATTTTCTTTTTAGGAAATATTTATAAATTTTGTTATGAAAAGAAATTTCTAGAAAATTGCTACCAATTTTTTTACAAAATAATTTGTATAAAACACTTTTCACAACAAATGTTGTAGGTAAATCTTATGAATTTTATAATTTTGTAGGAAATAATTACTCACGAAGGAATTACTTGTCAATTAAGATTTTTAGAAAAATAGCAGAAAAAATTATTTCTTACAAATTTTTTTAACAAATTTACAAGAAAAAACTCATGTAATATGATAGTTTTAAGTAGTGAATCTTCAATAATAACAATTCTAATATTTAAATTAAATTTGCACTTAACGTTTCTACTAATTTTGTTTCTAGTGCCATAATCTAATATTTTCAATGCTAGTTTCCCATTCATGTTGTTTTTCCATTTATCTTGAAAATTAGAATGAGGTGAAAATGCTGAGAGATACTCTAAAAAGGCAAAATCAACAAATAAACACATTACCAAAACTTTTATCATCTAATGATACACGTGGCATGTACGGAGACAAGAGGAAAAGAAACATGAAAACCAAAATGAATAGAAAATTGACCCTAATTAAAGATTTATTTGATTGAGTTAGATATATTCTTAAGTATTTCCTATCTTGTGACTGCAAAAAGAAATAAAGGAAAATGATTATTAAAAAACTCTAGAATAAACATCGAAAGATATTAAAAAATTAAAGTATAAGATATGGTGGTTTTGAAGAAATAAGAAAATTTTATTTATTTATTTATTTTGTAGCCTTTGAATATAACTTAAAATATAATATTCTTTTATAAGTATAATTTTCTTATATTTAATAGTATAAAATCATGTCTTTAAAGATAACTCATCTCAAACACATGAATAGACTGTGGTTGTTTTTTATTAGTAAAAAAATTGATTGAATAAAAAGAGCATTTGGAATGTCATGCTCCTTTTACAAATAAAGATCCATTCAGCCTTAGCACCTCTGCACCCACTGTCCCACTTCTGATATTACTGAAAGATGCCTTACAAAACATGACCTTCAGCTTGTGACCTCCAGAGACACTATATAAGAGTTGTCACTTGGTGTTTAGAACATTTGACGTAATTTACAAAGTTCTCTGTTTTTTCTTCTGCTTTTTCTCAGTCACAAACAAAAATCCTCTCCCTCTGTATCATCATATGTCCTTTTTATGCACTGGATTAGACTTAGATACCATTCAGAATATGATAATTTTACTTTGGAAATTTTGTTTCTTATCTAGATCCGAAGTAAATAAAAAAAATATCTTTTATATTTATCTTCTTTAACCTAAAAATGATATTGTTACTTTATTTCTATATATTCTAAACCATGGTTATCCAATCACTTATCTAAACCATCAATAGACTGAGATAACATTTGTTAAAATATTTTACATTCTCATTTTAGATGTGGATTGATACGTAGAACACAATTATTAACTTTTCCATAACTATTTTGGAATTAAATATAAGATACTTTTTAATAAGTTAATAGTGGAAAAAATTAAACTATTTTTTATAATACATTTTTAGAAAAAGGAAAACATTTTTAGAAAGACAAGAACAACTTTCAAGGGATGGGATGAAGAGAAAAGAAAAAATCAATGAGATTCATGATGAGATAAGAAGATAAACGTCAGAACATACTATACAACTCTTTTCTTTTTTTAAGTTTTTGAAGTTAAGTTTTTTTTTTCTTTGGTAAAAGTTTAATCCTTTTACTTTTTAAAATTTGTATTTAAACTTATTTACTCTATTTTTGTTTCCTTTCAAGGAAAAGAAAATTGAGTGAAACACTGCGAAAATGTTGCTAAACTCTAATATATATATTAATTACATTGACTAATCAAATCAACCTTTTAGAGGATGTAAGTGTAGAAAATGAAGCACCATTAGTGGTTTTCTTGCACCAAAAATAGGTAGAAGAATAAAAGTAACCTCTTGGAACAAGCAAATCACATCTGCAACAGTGTTTGACTTAATCTAAGGGAAGTTATAGAAATTTGTGGTGTCAAGTGCTGTAAAATATTTAGCATATTCTAACCCAACCTTGTTCAAGAGTGTGTTTTCCAGTTTAACACTGTTATTGTTTTTTTACTTCATATATTAGAATATATAAACAAATATTCAGGGTTTCTTATATGAAAATACAGACTCACATGTTTTTTACCACAGATAATTTATACCAATATAATAATTAAAAAAAAAGTAACTCATTTTTTTTTTTTGTTATCATATAGCACACATGCAGACATGAAAAATGTAAGTGATGTGTGCTATAAATGTTTTCTTTTTTCTCTCTCAGAACTATGTCTTGTACTCATAGTCACAATGCACACATGAATTGAAACTGTGGGCAAAAACAGGGGAAAAGATTCCAATCCCATGCACGAATTCTAGTATTATTTTGTACCCTTTAATTACCATTTAGCATTTATATAAAGATCAGAAGATACTTTACAAGTTAATATTTTCTAAAGTTTTATCACTATTACATACATAGAAATATTGGATAATGATAAATTATTTGGGTAACAACACAACTAAGGACTATAATTATTATTAAAAAAAAAGAGTATATTCTCAATTGAGTAAGTCATCAAATGGACCTCACGAGAATGGACATACTCAATCCACTAAAAGATGTTATGCATGATTTATAAATATGTCAGAATTCAAATTCAGTGCCTCTTCCAAATATTTTATTAACTACAGATATAATTCTCTATTTAACACCCAAAACAAACAAATAAATAAATTGCTCATTTCCCTTCAAAAATTAAGCTAAAATTTAAGTTAAACTTTTGATGAGATATAATACATTTTTAAAGTAATATAATTCACATGTAATAAATTGCTAATGAAAATATAAATTTTCAGTTTAAGGGTAACTAAATAATAATATAAAAACAAAGACACCATTCAAATGACCATAAAGGATTTTGCTGAGAATTCATTTTCTAGTGACAACATGTATCCCAAATAGAACTTTAATAAAAATCAATACATTTTTTTAATTATTTAATTTTGCATTAAGTGAAACAATGGTGGATTCTAAAAACTAAAACCATATCATTAGAATAAATAAAATGTTATAAATTAAATTGAATATATGAATTTTAGCAATGATATTGAAGGTGTTTAGCTTAAAATACTAAGTGTAGGAGTTTCTGACATTGAACTTGTGTGAGCTGAGAAGCAAGATAATCTAAGGCATAGTTTGGATGTTTCAATTTTCTGATTTGCCATACATTTTCCAATTTTGACTGTGCAAAGAACCACCGAACTGTGCTCAACAGAGTACACGTGTTTCAATATTTTGTTTTCTCTTAAAAACTACCCTTTTTACTTTATTTTATTTTTATTCCATGCATGGAATTCTCCTCCAACTACAACACCACCAAAAAGAGAGAACTACCAAAAAAAGAGATATATATATATATATATATATATATATATATATATATATATATATATATATATATATAGAGAGAGAAAGAAAAATAAAAGAGAAGAGAGTGATGGTTAGTTCTAGCTCTTCTTCTTTGGTGCCTATTGAGTAGTAGCAGCAACAACAAACAACAACAAGAACAACCCATCTCTCAAAATTGGATTTTTTTTTTCCATGGCAACCCCATTGATTTTGTTTGCTTGGGAGAAACAAAATTGAGGGTGTCTCGTTCTGCCTTTTCTCGGGTCTAATCTATGTACTTATGGAACCGTCGCATCTGAACGCTTTGATTCTCTTTTGATCATCACCTGGTGAGAAAGGAAGAAGCTTTGTGATCTGTTTTTCTGAACTTGATCTGAATTTGTGGCTTACAGCCCCTACCCCCGGTGTGTTCACATGATCATGGAATGTGCATATGCATATAGTGCTTGCGGATTTTGAGGTAAGTGTTAAAAAGTTTGTTGATCTTGTTTTCGTTTTGCTTGGTGGGTACAATAATATTTGGATTAGATTCGTTCGTTATTCATGATGTCGTATCAATCAATGGAGGAGAGGAAGTTTGTGTGCAAGTATTGCAGCAAGAGGTTCCCGTGTGGGAAGTCTCTCGGTGGCCACATCAGAACTCACATGATGAGTGAGAATTCAGCTTTAGAGAGGAACAATGCTACTAATGGCATGTTCAAGTTGAATGGCAGGGGAAAGAGGAAGAGGGATTTGGGGTCTGAAGAAAACGGTGGTGGTGGTGGTGGTGGCGGTGGTGCTTATGGTCTTAGAGAGAACCCCAAGAAGACCACCAGGTTTGTGCATTCCAATTCCAGTTTGCAGCATGAAAAGTTCTGCAAAGAATGTGGTAAGGGATTTCTGTCATTGAAGGCTCTTTGTGGCCACATGGCTTGTCACTCTGAAAAGGACAAGGGATCCATCAGGTTTGAGAGCAGTTCTGGTGGGTTTTCTGAGAAGCAGAAAATGGTTATGGACAGTCAATCCGACACTGAAACTTCTACGCCAAGGAGGTCCAAGAGAATGAGGTTCAAGACCCATAGCAGTAGCAACAACCAAGCTCAATCTTCTGTTTCAGAGGTTGAGCAGGGTCAAGAAGAGGTGGCTAGGTGTTTGATGATGTTGTCCAAGGATTCTAGCTACAAGGGTCGTTTTGCTTTGTTCACAGAGTCTTCTGATAACAACTCGGTTGTTCTAGAGGCAAAGTCACCTTCTTCGGAAACCAAGGTTGCTATGATGAACAGTGATGGTAAGAATTTTATGTCTGTAGAGAAGAAGTTGGAGCAGCCCAAGGACTTGAAGCTTAAGTATGCTGAGGTTGGGTATGATTCTGATAATTCAGATTCTGGGTATTTCAGATATGGTCCTAAGGAGGTTGACTCCACTGATTCAAATAATGGGAATTTCAAGAATGAGGTTCAGTCTTCGAAAGTCTTTTCTGGGTTTGAGGATTATGATGTTGAGTCGAGGAAAGTGCCAAGCAGGAGCGTTGAATTCAAGAAATTTGTTTTGGAGGATTGGGAGAATGATAGACATGATGGTGGGGCTGCAAGGAAATTCGATTCAAAGAAATCTAAGAAACCCAACTATGATGATTCTCTTGGCCAGAATTTAGGAAGGGTTTCTAGCAGGAAAATGGCGAATGGTTCTGTGAACAAGTACGAGTGCTTAACCAGTGAAAGAGACAATGGTTATGATGATTCAGCTTACGAGAGTGATGAAAACAGCACAGACAGTGACTCTTATCCAGCTCCAAAGGCTTACAGCAACAGGAACCTCAGTGGCCAAAAGGGGAAGAAGAAATTGAAGTCAAAGAAAAACAAGGCACATGAATGTCCAATCTGCAACAAAATTTTCAGGTCAGGCCAAGCCTTGGGGGGTCATAAGAGATCGCATTTTATAGGAGGTTCTGATGAGAACACCCTTGTGATAAGGCCAGGAGCTGCTGCAGTTCCTTGCCTCATTGATCTGAACCTACCAGCACCAGTTGATGAATAGGGAGAAATTTTGCAGCATTTTGAAGAATCTGTTGTTGAGGTAGCTGAATGCTTGGAACTCTAAAAGCATTGTGTCTTTATCCCATATGATGAAAGCAATGACGATGTACAAACAAGTGGGTAAATGAGTTTTGTTCCTAAGGCCTTAGATCCGTTGTTTTGGTTTAGGGTAGTCTTTCTTTTCATGTTTATAGAGCATAAGAACTTACTAGTTTCTCAATTCATATTTCTTTGTTATTTCCTTTGTCAAGTACAACTATATACTCTGGGGACTATGTTCTTTTTATGCAAATGTTGAACTTCATCCTCGGTTGCTTCAATGAATCTTTGTCTTTTAGTGTTGGGGTATTCCAATTTTTCATCTTATAGGTGGCATAAATAACCATGTAGCAGTTCATTTTGAGCTGTGTATTTGCAACCAACACCTTTAATGCTATGAAAGTGGTTGAAAACTAAAAGTTGTCCTTGGAGGTGGGGGTTGGTAAATGGTAATTGCAATGGTTTTCTTAAAGTGAAATAGAAAAATATCTTTAAACTTGGCTAAGGTACATTAATGTCTCATACCCAAGTGGTTCCTTTAACATAGATCTCAGCATTGTCAAATGGTAATGCTTGAAATATGTGCAAAACCTTGGAAGGTGAAGCTGTAAGAGGAGGCAAAGGCAAACCATTTTCCTCACCAAATTTTTTTGTTCAACTTGTCCTTTTCCTTGGCCATTGAAAAAAAAAAAAAGTGGTTGTTGGAGCATTCTTTAGGTTGAAGATTAAACCATGAATAATTGCTTAGTAGAAGAAGTATGAGGAAACAAAAACAAGCTTCTCTATGGTTCTAAGGTAGTAAGACTCATAATTGCTCCATGTATAACTTTCTAACACATGTATCTTAATAGCATGAGATTTTGTACACCTTTTTGGACATGTCGGTTCCTTTATATTTTGTTGACTATGTTTCCATTCTTAGTCCTTGAGGTTGTATGAGAGGACCACTTGTATTATAGTAGCTCTTGGTAATGCCCACATGTGGGCTCAATCAGTAGAATCCATAGGCACTCAAGAAGAATCAAAATCGTATTTCAACCAAATTATATGCTCCTTTGGGGTGTTGAATCATTATGTGGAATGAACCACGCAAAAGGGTACCTTAATTTTTGCAAATAGAACCACCTAAATAATCAATCATGCAAATAAAGTTCAATATTTTTCATCAGGGTTTCTGGGATCTTGTAAACATTTGTCTACTTTTTTTTTAAGGAAGTTGATAGTTTTTATTACATCATCATGAGCTGTAAAATATTCTTTATGTTCTCTGTTATGGTACGAAACAGGGATTTGAATACTCTGCCGAATAAAACTAAAGAAAATTTGGAATCAAAATAAGAATTTGAAAGCACTAAAAAATGAGCAGAGATTATGAATTCATGGAATAGCTAATAGTTTGAAAAGAAAAATAGGAAAAAGAATAATAAAAACAAATGTGGAATTGGAACTGAAAAATGATGACTTCTTAATTCAAACATGTAGGTAATGAGTGACTGAGAGTGATGATGCATAGTTAAAAAGGACAAGTGGTGTCTCTATTACTCACAAAAGTAACTGTTAAATGAGAAACTTTTCTAATTCTTGTTAAGACAAAAATGTGCATAATGAAGGTTGAGATGCTCTGGTCGACCTTACAGAGGGAATCGCAATTCAGAGGGTTATTTTTTGTTTTTTTGTTTTCAATTGGTTTAATGAAACCTCTTATCAAAACATTTTTCAGTGTTGATATAAGATGAGTGAAGCATGTGTGAGTACCCCATTTATGGAAAAAAAATCATGATCTCAGTTGTAATATCTCATGGAAGAAAAGAAGTTGCAGGGCATATTCTTGCTTCTCAATATGCAATTAAGTGTGCTTCTATATTTATTATTTCTCTTTCATTTTCACTTTCAGCTTTTCATTCAAGCCACTCTCTCTATGTTAATTGTGGAAGGAAGGATATTGCCCGTGATATAAAGATTTTCTTTTTTTACTGTACATAATTTTTAAAAAAAAATTTACATGTATAGCACATTTTTTCGTTTTAGGTCAAAAATTGATTTTTGAAAAATCAAATTCTAAACTATTTTTGTATATTTTGACTGGAATTTCGGTCAGAATTCGGTTTTCAAGAAATCGAATTCTGAAATATTTTTTAGTTTTCATATTTTCTAAATAGAAGGATCAAAGTTAAAAAGAAAAATGTACATAGTTAATTTAGTAATTGATGTAATATTTTGAGATAATAATATTAAAAGAGGACTAGTTACATTGTTGAATAAATTAATTTATTATTATTTTGTCGTTGAAAGTCTATAAATTAGCAATTGATGATCTGTAGTTTTATTTAAAGTAGAAAAAATAAATGCAATGTATATATTATTAAAAATTATATTTTAAAAATAAATGAATAAATAATTGAGTGAAAATTTGTTGTTAGCAAATAAATATTCAATCGGTTGGATTTTGTTAAATTATACTTTTTAAATATATTTTTTATTTTGATTTATGGGAATAAAAATTAAGAAATGAAAAGGGTATAAGTATGACCAATAGAATTCAAAATTTAAAGAATATGTTATACTTAGTTCTAAAGAAGTTTTATAGTTTATTTCATTTTAAGTAATTTATTGAAAAAATATGTTTTTTAATTAATTTGTTTGTGTTTGGTTTCTCTTTTTTGTAATATATTTTTTAATTAGACAATTTCTAATAATGAAATTGAAAATGTATAAGTGAATAGGAAATATATTTATTAAATGAAAGCAATTTACACCTAACAAAGTTGCCATAATTGAAAATGAAATGAAACTGAAAAATTACACAAATGGATGTCTAAATCTTGTACGCCGTCTTGGATAGACATGTATCCAAGGTTTCACATATTCTCATAGTTCATCATGAGTTGGTGGATGTATATTTCTTGTTTAGATGCACAATTCAATGTATTTTCAAGTGTGGGGACGATACATAAACGAGTCTATACGTTAAACTTTTTTTCGTGGTTAATCATTTGTGTAATATCATAATATGATTTATTCTAACCATATCATGAATAAGTTTGTTATTAACTACCCTGACTAGATGAAAGTAGTCAAATTCAGTTACTATTTTGCACTCCCCATAATGTATTCTTTAGGTTATTTTTTGTAGAAGCTCATTGAAGGGTTAATTATGGAGGATTGACATGGTGACAACAATGTCTGATCTGAAGTATAGACCATAACCATATGGACTATTTGTGATGCCTACCCATTTGGAAATACCTCCATAATATAGTATTGCAGGTGAACACGGGATACAGTTTGGGTTTATGGAAGAGGAATAAGGAGTTGGGTGTAGAAGAGTAAGTGTTTCTTTAGTTGACCTTATCAAGGTAACAAACAACTCAATTATTATGTTAATGGGGAAATGAGACTTACAATTAATCATTTGTATAATGTCACCATTTGTTGATATTTGTAGAGCATTATGCATAATGGCGCCTTGTTCATTCAATGTGGGTCTTTAGAAATACAACTTGTTGATGAATGTGGTGGGCAGAATTTCCAGAGTTGAGGACAGTTTATGCTTCAAGAGGTTGAATGTGCAATTGTATTGTGAAAGAGTTTGGGACTTTCACATTGGAACTGCACACCATCTTGAGATTGAATGATTTGGCCATTTGAAAACAAGGCTGCTAGATAGGAATTTGAATAGTTTTCTTGGTCAATGATTTGTAGAAAGTGCTTGTAGTGGGTGGGTTTATTAAGCAATAAATGATTATGATAGGTTGGGTTTAAAGTGTTGGTATTTATAGGGGAATTATTTTAGGGTGTGTTATTGATTGAAATAAGGATGAGGCCACCCATGTCCATATGAAGTTTAGCCTTATGTTTGACACACTTACCCAATAAAGGTGTTAGGTCTTGTCTTTATGGCAGAATGTTATAAAAATATCATAAACAATGTTTTCTCAAGTATTTAATCCACTTACAATGGAATGAGTTGGGAGGCCATAAAAAGTGAGTTAGGTGTTCTCAAAGTTAGTCAAAAACAACATCAACATCCTTAATGAAGGGTGAGAATTAACACACAATTATGACTTTTATAGTCTTAATGTTGGTCTTCTAAGTGTTATAAAAATTTCATAAGAAATGTTTTCTCAAGTATTTAATCCACTTAAGACAATGAAAAATATCAAGTTACTTAAATATGATAACTTCGATTTTGTGATGTATTTTTTCCACTTAACACAATGGAAAGAAATTAGAAAACATAAAACCTAAGTTAGGCCTTCTAAATTAATACAAGACTATTCAGTTTAAGACACGACTAAGTGATGGAAATCACTCAACATTTAAGTGAACATTTAAGACACACTTATTTGCATGGTAGACAAGGACCTAAGTTTTACATATTAGAAGATTGAAAATAATACTTCGATCTTATTAAGGAACACCTTACAACATACAAAGTTGTCATGATAAACATAAATAAATAAACACCAATGTCTCATGCTTCGTTCTCCACTAGGTTGTAAGGTCACTCAAAGCTTAATGAGAACATCATGTGGTATCAGAAGGTGCCACGCAACAATGTTGCGAACATCTTTATCTGTAACTAGTTGATCAACTTATTAGTTTTGTATTATTAGTGGCTTGTGATACTAAATATCTTTAAACCTTATACCATTTGTGCAACAATGATAGCTTCTAATTTGTTCATTTAACAACTATAGTTTCATATTCGCAGGCACAAAGAAAGCAAAATTTATGTGACCTTCATAGTTAACAACCACACAAAAACTATTATGTTGGTTATTTTTGTGTTGGGTGACCATCTTTACCTTGGTGACTTAACTTTGAGTTTTAGTTGGAGATAACCAAGTATGAGTATGAAATGTAGATATTTTGAAATTTATATAGGTTAGGGTTTTCCCATGACACAATCATAATCAATCTCATCCATTTAATTAAAGTAAGTCCACCAGTAAATAGTTGATCCGACCAAAATGTGTGCTGGTTGTCCAATTCAACCATTAATCAATGAATGGTCTGTGTCAATTTGCATAAAGGATGCACAAAACAACATTTCTGAGCCATGTCACGTGCATAAATAATGTTGAGACATGTGAGTAGTGTTAGTTTACTTTGGATGGAGCTATTGTCATACATAGTGTTAGATTCTTTTTCTTTGTTAGATTCTTTATATGTAGTTTGTGTTTTATTACAATATTGTCTTACTGTGCAAACATTTAATCTGAATAAATAATTGATATGTATTAAAACAAACTTCTTTTTATTCATCAATCTCAAAGTTTATATTACAAAGGAATAATACATTGCCTAAATAATAATAGATGAAAATTAAAGCTAATTATTTCTTATTCAATCCCCATAAGGGTGTCCAGTTCCACAATGCAATCACTGCTTGTTCCTAGTTGGGTTCCTCCTTCCTTGGGGAGATCTAGGTGGTTCTTTCTCTAAAGGTTGTGGTTCATGATGTTGTTCACCTTAATGACCTTGATATGCATCAGAGGATGAAGTTGTTTCATACTGACTTTGGACATAATAAAACAAGACATGACGTGGTTCGCAAATACCTTAGGACGAAGGTGGAGTTTAGGAATTAGGTCCGCAAAACCTCGCATGAAGTAAGTGGTGGCAAGGCATAAGCTCCAAACCTGCTTGGCATGCCTAGATCAGAAAATGAAGAAATGGAATCCCTTCTTGCATCCATACTTCCCTCTGATTCTGGAGTGTTGTATTCATGCCTAGTGTCATCTTGTTATGGAGAAGGGACATGTGTCAAAGTCGAGGCACGATGCATCCTAGGGTCATGCAACATTTGTGGAACAAACAAAAACAAAATTGAGTTAGTTGTATACCACGACATGTACTCCCTAGTGTGGACAAAGGGCCATATAACTAGTAATCCATTCAACTTTATGTCACGCCTATTGTTCCATACGTTTATCCATTACGCATGTTTACTAACCCAATTTTAATCTTGTCAACACCCTCATGTCTAGTTTATGGATATCATCAAGATTGTTGGGTGATTCAGGAATGTCTTGTGACAAGCGAAATTGTAAGTTGGCCCTATTTGATTAGTGTCATTCAACAATTGCAAAATAAAGTAAACTAGTGCATGAGGCCCATAATGCTTGGTGCTTGTACGCTTCGACGTGAATTATTGACTCCAATCCCTCATACTTCATATATTTTGGAGTATGAAATAAAAGACACAAAAGAATGGAGTTAGGAGAAGATGTGAGCTCACAAAATGGTGATATTATTGAAAGATAAATAAGGGAGATTATTTTGAAATAAGGATGCAACCCTTTCCCATTCAATGGTTTGACGTGACAACTTCATTACTTCTAATTTTGACTATCTTTTTTTCACAATGAAAAGAACAACTTGTTTTGGAATATCACCTTGTGCTTACAGTAAAAATTCATAAATAGGTAGATACTATATATATATATATATAATTTATATATATATATATATATATATATATATATATATATAATTTATAATAAAATAACTAGTGATATCCTGTTATTTTGATAAGTTTTTACAAGTATAACCACATAAAGTCTAAAATTAAGAATTTTGTGTTTAGATTTAAATAAGTTATCTAGTGGAAAAAACATCATTTTGGTCATCGTTATTATATTGTTGAAAAATTTTGATGTAGTAGATATTCTGAGATATTTTTGTTATTTGTGAGATTTTATACATTCAACCTACATAAGGTTTTATTATAACAATAGATTCTTCTTCATTTAACCTAAAAAATCTTCTTCATTTAAGGGTTTCTTTGCTAACTCCTCCACCTATGGCATTAGGAGAAGTTTACTTCTTCTATTAACCTTTCAGAACTAAGGACTTCTCCATTTGGATAAACCCATCTTTGTTGAAGCTTCAACCTATACACTTTTATGTTAACAAGTTATTGTAATTAGGGTTGGACAAAAATAACTTAATTATACTAAACTATAATTAACTAAACTATATCAAACTAAAAATAATTGAACTATTAATAATAAAACTGAGTTGTACTACTAATTAGTTAGTTTTGAAAAATTGTACTTGAAATGGTTAACTATTTACACTTATAGTTAACTATTGTACTATGGGATTGAAGGACAAAGAATGGGGTGGTGTGGGATTTGTAGAGGTAGAATAAGATGAAGTGGATGACATTGATGACAGAGCGCAACCATTTGCAGGTGGAACTTAGCCACAACACTAATTTCACTGGTTTGGTAGACCAGAATTTTAAATAAATTTTTCGTTTTCTTAGTTTAATATGATTAAATTTTAATTTTAATATTTCAAAAGAATAATACATTTTTTAAGAAATTGGTATTTGAAAATAATAATATTCTTTTACATGATTTTGGTTAATACATGGTTTAACATATATTTAATTTACTAATAAAGTAGTTGATATTGTGAATAATTAATTAAGTTGCCAAAAAGAATGACATATAAAGTAATCATATAAAAATATAAATATGAGTATACTCTAACTAAAAATAAATGAATGCAGTAACAATACTAATAAATAAGTAATATAAAATTTATTTACAAAATAAGTATAATAAAATAAATTTTTATTTATATAAAATTAAAAATATACTTATAAATACTTAAATATGTTACATTTAGAAACAAAATTGAAAATATATTATATTTTTAAGAAAACAAAATGTAAAATATAAACTTATGTCAAAATTTTATATTTAGTTTCCAATTTAACTTTAGTTACATAAAATAAAAATATATAAAATTATAAAAGTTAATATATTTTACTAATTTTTAGTTAATAATTAATTTTAGTTACATAAACATATGTATTATAAGATATAAACCTTTGTATTAACACATATTAATATGTTGATTTCGGTGTAAAGAAGTATGATATATATGATGTTGGTTTCGTTGATAAATGGATGACCTTGTTTGTCTTCAATATGATTTTGAAATACAAAACTTGCTCATGTTATTTAGGATTTTGTAATTTTCTTAAGCAGTTCAGTTCAAAATCAATGTAATTCGGTAAATAAAAATAGTACAATTTGATTAAAAAATAGTGTAGATGGTCCAAAATCAATGCAATTCACACTACAAAAATTCTTGGAATTACTGAACAAAATAATTTTGTCGGTAAATTTAATTTATCGACAAATTTCACCGACAATTTTTTTAATTTTAATTACCAACTGATTTACTTTTGTCGATAAAATTCATCAAAAAATTCGTCGATAAGACATATTTATTTACCGACGAATATTTTTTCAAAAAATCTGTTAATAACTACATATGTCAAAATTCGTCGATAAATTCATCAATAATTGATTTAGTCAAATATTTTATTAATTTTTTAATTTCATGTTTATTAATTAATTAATTCATTTAAATTTTAATAATAAAAATAATTTTAATTATAAAAAATATTTATTCTCAATTTTTTCTTTATAATATAATAATTTTATTATTATTAAGTATTAATATTAAATTATTCTTCTATTAGTTATAAAAATAATTTATAAATAATTTTATTTAAATTCTTGATAAAAATAATTCAATTTGTTTTAATTTATTTTTATGTTAATTAATTAAATAATTTTGTTTAAATTTTAATTATTAAAATATAACTATTCTAAATTTTATTTTTTTATTATATAAATTTTATCACTATAAATTATTGTCGTTTTATTTATTTCTTAATTTTTTTTGTTAAATAAATAATTCGTTCAAGTTCATTATTTATAAAAATAACTTTAATTATAGAAAAATATTTATTTTAATTTCTTCTTATAATATGATATTTTTATAACTATTAATTATTGATATCTTATTAGTTTTATAAATTTTGTGTTATATAATGTTACTTATTTTAAATTTCATATATTTTATAGTAAAATAATTTTATCACTATTCATTTTGATAATTTATTATTTTTCTAATTTTTTGTATTATGTAATTTATTCAATGAAATCTATTATTTATAAAAATAATTTTAATTATAGAAAAATATTATTTCAAAAAATTTTCCTTTACTATATAAGATTTGTGTCATTATTATTTATTGATATCTTCTTAATCTTCTAATTTTGGTGTTAAATAGTTATTTAATTCATTTAAATCCATTAATAATAAAAATAATCTTAATTATAAAAAATATTTATTTCAAATTGTCTTTCTTTTATAATATAAATATTTTATTACTATTAATGTTTAATATATTTTTATTCTTCTAATTTTTATGTTAATTATTGAAATAATTCATTTAAATTGTATTGATAAAAATAATTTTAATTATAGAAATATATTTATCCCAAATTTTATTTGTTTCATAATATAACTATTTTATCACTATTAATTATTGATATTGTTTTTTAATTTTTTATTAGTTAACTAATTCATTCTTTCAAACCTATTATTTATAAAAGAAATTTGGATTATAGGAAAATGTTTATTCTATTTTTTTTCTTTATAATATAAGATTATCCTAACAATTAATTATTGATATCTATTAATCTTATAATTTTTATGTTATATAATAATATTTAATCAAAATTTTCTTCCTTCTATAATATAAGAATTTTATCATTATTCATTTTGATAGTTTATTATTCTGTTAATTTTTTGTGTTAATTAATTCATTCATTCAAATCTATTATTTATAAAAATTATTTTAATTATAGAAAGTATTTATTTTAAATTTTTTCTTTTATTATATAAGATTTTTATCACTATTGATATCTCATTAGTCTTCTAATTTTGGCGTTGAGTAATTATTTAATTTGTTGGAATAAGGGTTTCAGGTGCTATAGGATAGGCCTAAAGATGATCGATTATTGTCCGCCCGTGGAACAAAGGCGAGAAGTTGTTGCCATGGAAGACCTGGATCCTTGGATGAATGCCAAAGAAATAATGGAACCTCAAGTGAGACGATAACATGCCTGCTTTGGAAAAGACCTGATAGGAGACCAAATGCGATTTGTAACAAAAGTCCTCGAAAGAAATAAAGACTTTTTCACATGGACGTCAGTTCACATGCTCGGAGTACATCGACTAGTAATGTCACACAAACTATCGGTTTGTAAGAAACTAAGGTCGGTGGCCCAAAAGAAACGACCCTTGAGAGAGAAGTGCAAAAATACAATTGAAGCCTAGGTAAGAAAGCTACTTGGAGTTAGATTCATGAAATCAAATACACCATCCAACTATCGATTGTCGTATGGTGAAGAAGTCGAACGGTAAGCAGAGGATGTTCACCGACTTCACAGACCTTTATAAAGTATGCCCAAAGGGTTCCTACTCGTTGCCTAACATCTATCGATTGGTTAATGGAGCTTCCAAACACCAAATTCTTAGGTTTTTGGATGTTTATAAGGAGAAAATTGTTTTTATCACAAACAAGGAAAAATTCTAGTATGAAGTCAGGTTTTTCAGCCTAAAGAATGTTGGTGCAACGTATCAGAGGTTGATGGACAAAATCTTCCAAATGAAAATTGGCAAAAATATGAAAGTATATGACAATGATATGGTGGTGAAGACAAACTTTGTTAGTAAAACACAACGTATGATAAGTGTCTAGAATATGTAAATTTCCATATAAACTTGACAATTATCGTGCTTTAACTAATCATATTTTATAAGTAAACAACCATTTTTAGCTTATAATTACAGAATAAGGTACTAAAATGAAGAAAAATAAGAAATTAATGAATTTTTTATGATTTTGCAGCAATTTCTCGAAGAATTAAAAATGATAAGCTAAGCCCCAAAATTCACAACTAAGCTCTAGTAAGGCAATCATGTAAGGATCCAGAATATGACTTTTGGAGTTAAGCCACAACAAAATGGTGTTCAACACTTAAGGCGGTGCATGGTTGAGCAACAAGAGAATGTGCTCAATACTTAATGTGGTGCACAACTGAGCCATAATATAATGTGCTTAGCACTTAAGGCTTTGCATGACCGAGCGCCAAAAATTGGACTAAGTACCGCCCTAAAATTTCTATAAATAAAGACATTATATCCTTAGTAGAAGCATTGAGTGGAGGCCTAAAAATGTAGTAGTTGGATAGAATAAGGTCTGTGAGGCACAAGGGAGATGTTCTTAGTGTAAATCTTATGTGTAGATGTTGCTGGAATTGCATTGTAATATTCAATGAGTAGCTGAACTCCCTCGTGTCCAGGTTTGATGTAATCAATTCTGATTATATATACTTCTACCTCTTGGGCATTTATCTTTACTTTCATTCAATTGTTTGTTAGTTTTTGGGTTTTTCTGGTTTGTGATAAAGAGTGCATGTAAAAATAAATAGTAGTAATTAGATTGAGTGGAGTAGGGGCTATGAATTGATTTCATCTCATCTTCTTCTACTATACAATTACCATCTTGTTAACTTATTATGCAACCCAAAAACTCTTTATCAATATACTTGCTAAATCTCTGTGGATACAACACTTTTTGATGCTACTATGCACCAATGCACTTGTTGAGAAATAGTTGTTGTGAAACAGTCATCAACGTATGCGCCTTAACTCGACAAAATCTGTTTTAGAATTTAGAGGAGGAAAGTTTTTGGGCTTCAAAGGAGGAAAGTTTTTGGGCTTTATGCTAAAAAATAGAGCTATTGAAGTTAATGTCGACAAATGCAAAGCGTCATCGACATGAGGAGCACCAATAACCTAAAAGAGGTGCAGAGGCTAGTAGGAAACTTAACCTCCCTATCACACTTTCTACCAAGGTTGATCGATAAGATAATGTCCATTATAAAATCTATTAGGAAAGCGATAACAAATAAACAGATAGGCAGTATGGATGCCCATTTCAAGAAGTCAAGTAGCGCTAACCTCGACTTGTTTTGTGCGAGCCAATGCTCGACAAAGAAATTCACCTATATTATCGATCTCTAAGGAGGCAATTAGTGCATCGTTAGTGAAGGATGCACTAGAACAAAGACTTGTATATTTCATCAACTAGTGAGGAAGTACGTGGCAGATCCTACTCATGTGCTGGAGTAGGACGATGTCCAGGTGCGCGAGGATCTGACTATGGGAGTTGGACCGGTGAGAATTCTGGATTCTCAAGTCAAAAAACTCAGAGGGAAGGAGATTCGGACGGTGAAGGTTCTCTGCGATGAGGCAACCCAGGAGATGACTTGGGAGATGGAGGACCTCATGAGGAAGTTGTATCCTTACTTGTTTGCTGGTAAGTTCTCTTTTTCGAGGACGAAAAATTTCAAGGTGGGGAAAATGTAAGATCCGCATAATTTAATTAATTAAATAATTAATAAATGCGGGTAGGTAGTGTATTTATGACATTAAATTCTGATGGGTATGACGTGGAAAAGTATTAGCTCAAGTGGTTAAGAGTACTTTATTATGTGAAAGTACTTGGGTTCAAGTCCTATGTGTGCCAAATTGGGTGGTGTTTAATTATTATTGTTTTAATAATATGTTGGAGCATGTTTCGTATGATATAATACGTGAATTGTGTGAGTTAGCAAGAAACATGAATTGGCCTGATGGTTTAGTATTGATTTGGCTTTGGCATGGTTGTGGGAGCACTAAGGGATTTTTGTGTTGGGCAAGAAGAAGAGCTGTAGCATTATACTTTTGCAAGAGGAAATTCCAGGTTAGGGGAGCTTCCACGTTTGATTTCTTTTGGTTTATGAACTGATTGTATATGTATGCTTAAAAGCCATGGAATTTCGTGCTATGCATATATGATATGACTTGAAGGTTGATTGATTGTTTTTGAGATGTTGTATGAGTGAAATTCAGTATGCAATTGTATGAATTAATGAGGGTTTGGGTACTGAAATTGCGACTTATGCATTAAACTTAGTTTTTGGGGATTATTTTGTGTATGAATTATGTGTACATGTTTGGTGCATTATTCTGGATTGCTTGGCATGAATTGGATGTGGTTTGGTATGTGGAACTGGTATTTGCGTGCGTGAAACAATGCCAGAGTCTGCAATTCTCGCCCAAGCGAGCCGGACTCGCCTAGGCGAGATTAGTGGGGACTTGAATAATGTTACTACTCGAGCATTTCCCTCAGGCGAAGAATTCTAGTTCTTGGCGACAGACCATCTCGCTTAGGCGAGTGGGTCTCGCTCAGGCAAGAATCCGTGAGTGTCAGTTTTGAACTAGGGGTCTCTCTCTCGCTCAGGCTCGTAGTTAAATTGTTGGGCGATTGGAGATCTCGTTCAGGCGAGAGTCTTTCGCCTAAACGAGAAATCGAGGAGGACCTCGTTGTTAAGTTTAACTCGTCGCCTAGACGAGGGATTTTGGTCTCTGGGCGAAAGGTGGTCTCGCCCAAGCGAGCAAGGCTTACTCAAGCGAGAGTGCGAGGTTGTTTTGTGTGTGTTACTCGCTCAGGCGAGTTAACCTAGCCTAAGCGAGATGAACCAGAGTGCTTAGGCAAGAGCTGGAAGTTTAAGCAAAGTAAGGATGGATGATGGGTTTAAAGGTAACCAATTTTGTGGCATTGGATTGATTAATGTTGAATGGTGATGCATGGTCTATAAGTCTTCTAAAGATATCTCAATGGTGGGCTTACTGGTGTTCCTTGGGTTGTGGCCCGGAATGTATCCTTGAGTTGTGGCTCGGGATAGGGGTTAAGCACGTGGCATTCTGTGGGTTGTGGCCCGGAATGACTTCCCTTGAGTTGTGGCTCGAGATAGCGGATGAACACGAGGAACTCTTGAGTTGTGACTCGGGTTGGCGAGTGTTGTTGGTGTGAGTGTGCTGGTTGTGGCCAGTACGCATGAGTCCAGATAGATTGCCCTCCTCAGTGAATTGCTGACGAGTTTGGTAGTCCTGAGACATTACGGACTATGTTCATATTTGGGAACTCTACCTAACATTACGGTGTGTGATCCGTAGCATGGTTCTCGCACGTGCTCTATCGGTTGTGGCCGATAGGTGTGGCAGCAAGGCGCCTTGAGATAATCACTAGAAGATGTAGAACACTACTAGCATGGTTGTGGCCATGCGAAAGAGTCGGAACGAGTCTCCTTGATGTGGAATGTTATTACATGGTTGTGGCCATGTGGAAGGAAGGGAACGAGTCTTCCTTGACGTGCATTGAGACTACATGGTTGTGACCATGTGACAGAGAAGGAAAAGGTTCTTTGGTGGTGAAATGATTTTATATATGGTAGTAGCCAAGCGGAATAAAAGAAAGGATTTGCTTCTGATGTATTCTTTATATATATATATATATATATATATATATATATATATATATATATATATATATATATATATATATATTTTATATTTATATA
>Ga0214545_1000254_pt1 | contig 75273 bp, 38 predicted proteins | sample CNSS4metaG_FD_160064 | JGI IMG/M metagenome (GOLD analysis project Ga0214545, IMG submission 160064) | Root nodule microbial communities from cowpea collected in UCLA plant growth center, Los Angeles, California, USA - CNSS4 | ecosystem: Host-associated > Plants > Roots > Nodule | place: USA...
GCACCTGAGGACCAAGAGAAAACCACATTCACCTGCCCCTTTGGCACTTTTGCCTATAGGAGGATGCCGTTTGGCCTATGCAATGCCCCTGGCACATTCCAGCGGTGCATGCTTAGCATTTTTAGCGTTTTTCTTGAAAAATGCATAGAGGTGTTTATGGACAACTTTACTGTATATGGGTCCTCATTTGATGCATGTTTGGATAGTTTGGACAGAGTTTTAAACAGGTGCATCCAATCTAACCTTGTTCTCAATTTTGAGAAATGTCATTTCATGGTAGAACAAGGCATAGTATTGGGGCACATAATTTCAAAAAAGGGCATTGAAGTTGACCCTGCCAAGATCTCAATTATTTCACAATTGCCTTACCCCTCTTCTGTGCGAGAGGTTCGTTCTTTTCTTGGCCATGCAGGGTTTTACAGGCGCTTCATTCAAGACTTCAGTAAGAAGGCCCTCCCACTGTCCAACCTATTGCAAAAGGATGTTGACTTCATCTTTGATGAAGGATGCAAAGAGGCTTTTGATTGCCTCAAGAAGGCCCTGACCACAACTCCAATCATTCAGGCGCCCGACTGGACAGCCCCATTTGAGCTTATGTGTGATGCATCCAACTATGCATTAGGGGCTGTTCTAGCTCAAAGGATTGATAAGCAGCCGAGGGTAATCTACTACGCCTCCAGGACATTAGATGTTGCCCAATCAAATTACACCACAACAGAAAAAGAGCTCCTTGCGGTAGTTTTTGCACTTGAAAAGTTTCGATCTTATCTGCTTGGTTCTCCTGTTGTTGTGTTTACTGACCATGCAGCTCTTAAGTACCTGTTGAAGAAGGCAGAATCAAAACCTCGGCTGATAAGATGGATGCTCTGGCTCCAAGAATTTGATTTGGAGATCCGTGATAGGAGCGGAGCACAAAACCTGGTTGCAGACCACCTAAGCAGGATTGAGAGGTCTACTGATGATGCTTCACCGATCCGGGATGACTTTCCCGATGAAAGTTTGTTGACACTCTCTACTTCTTCCTCACCTTGGTTTGCTAACATTGTTAATTATCTTGCTGCTTCTGTTTTTCCTCCCCTAGCATCCAGAGCTCAATGTGATAAACTCAAGAGCGATGCTAGGTATTACATTTGGGATGACCCCTATCTGTGGAAAATGTGCAATGATCAGGTTACCAGGAGATGCATTCCAGACCATGAGATTGACTCAGTCCTCAAATTTTGTCATTCATCTGCACCTGGTGGTCACCTTGGCACACAGAGGACAACTTGCAAGGTGCTAGATTATGGATTTTATTGTCCCACCATCTTCAAAGATGCGTGGAGGATATGTAGCACATGTGAGGAATGCCAACGAGCAGGAGGAGCCATTTATTGGAGACAACAGATGCCTCAACAACCCATGCTATTTTGTGAGGTATTTGATGTCTGGGGTATAGATTTCATAGGCTCTTTCCCTATCTCTTTTGGTTTCACTTACATCTTACTTGCTGTTGATTATGTTTCAAAATGGGTGGAAGCCAAAGCCACTAGAACTAATGATGCTCGAGTTGTTGTGGACTTTGTTAGGTCTCACACATTTTGTAGGTTTGGAGTTCCTCGAGCTATTGTTAGTGACCAGGGCACCCATTTTTGCAACAGATCCATGGGGGTTTTGCTTCAAAAGTACGGGGTTGTGCACAAACTTTCTACACCATATCACCTCCAAACTAATGGGCAAGCTGAGATCTCAAACAGAGAAATCAAGAGGATCTTGGAGAAGATTGTGCAACCCAACAGAAAGGATTGGAGCAATAGACTTGAAGATGCTCTATGGGCTCATAGGACTGCTTACAAGGCACCTATAGGGATGTCTCCTTATCGAGTTGTCTTTGGTAAGCCATGCCACCTTCCAGTGGAGATAGAGCACCAAGCCTATTGGGCTGTCAAGTCATGCAACTTCTCTCTTGATCAAGCTGGAGAGGAAAGGAAGCTGCAGCTGAACGAGTTAGACGAGATCCATCTGGAGGCATATCAGAACTCTATATTCTACAAGGAGAAGACCAAGAGATTTCATGATAACTCCATAGCTAGAAAGGAGTTTGTTGTTAGTCAACAAGTTTTACTATATAACTCCAGACTTGGACTCATGGGGGTAAGTTGCGATCAAAGTGGATTGGTCCTTTTGTTGTCACTAATGTTTATCCTTATGGTGCAGTTGAAATCAAAAGCCAGTCCACCGATAAGAGCTTCAAAGTGAATGGGCATCGTCTAAAGCCATTCCTCTGCAATCATGCCTTGGTGGATACTGTTGTAGAGGAGACTTCCCTGCATGACCCCACTGTTGTTTCACCATGATTCAGGGAGTTTTTTTTCCCCTTCTTTACTTTTATTGCACTTGTCCAGGTCTGTCTATCTGTTGTTGTTTCCTTTTATTTGTTTCCTTTTTGTTAATTTGTGTTAGTTAGTGTTATGTTTTATTTTTCTGTTTGGAACACTCACTTCACTCTTGGAGGATGAGTTGTTGGTTATTCTGTGAACTGATATCCTTGCTTTGTCTTTGCATGTCAAGTTGCTTTTGTAATTATTTTACCCTGTGTGAGAATTTGAGCCACTCTCTGTTCTTTGATTGTGTGATATTTGCCTCTTGAATGCTTGCACAATGGCCTTGGCTTGACTCTTTCTGATGCTTTTCTGATTCACATGCACGTTGGGATATGATTTAGGCAATTCTGTTCTGTGAGCCTATAGCCAGATGAGCCTACCTTGAACTGTTTCCGTTGATACCCCTTTTTGAGCCTGCATACCCTTTCATTGTTCTACAGCTCATTGCAAGCCCTTAGCCTGAAAAACCATGATTATTCCTACCTTAGGAAATTTTGAAGTTTTAGAATTGTTTTGAGAATGGGTGCTCAATTAAGTGTGGTCGTGCACAACAAGTGTGGTTGTGCGCACACAACAAGTGTGGTTGTTCGCGCACTTGTTATTGGTTCTTGGAATTGCTCATTGGTATACCCAGGTGGGATTTCAAAATTGTTCTTTCTCTGCATGTTCTTTGTATAGAAAAACAAAAAGAAAAAAAAAGAGAAAAGAAAAAGAAAAGAAAAGAAAACAAAGAAAAGAAATAAAAAGAGTTTGGATTTGATGCATTGTGTGAGAACCGAAGTTGGAAATGTTGGTGTTTGGGATTACTTTCATGCTTGATTGAGACTTATTCCCCATTGCTCCTCTATTTCCTTGGTTGCTTAGCTACTTATCCATATGTTCCACACCTTGTCCTCAACCCCATTACAACCTTGAAAACTCCTTCTGATCTTGACCTGCATGTGTTTTTGGTTTGGTTGTTGGTTCTAGAGGCTTGCCAAGTCTATTTGATGTTTAATTTTCAGGGGTGCTTTGAGAGTAAATAGTAGCCTAGAGATTTGAGTGATAAAGTGCATATTTTGTGAGGTTATGTTGCTTTTAATTCTCTCTTTTAGCTAAACTGAGTACTTGACATGTTTTAAACTGTTTGGATGATGTTCATGGATACCTTGCAGCTTTGAATCCTTTTGTGTTGTATGTGTTTCCCTTTGTCTGTGTTCAGTCTGTTTGTCGTGTGTCTTTTTGTCTCTCTTGTTATGTTTGTGATGTCCTTGCTTTGCTTTACTCTTTAATTTTGCCCAGGAGTGCAAAAGGGTAAGTGTGGTCGATTTTGATGAGTCATTATTTTCTTCCATTCCACTAGCCTTTGTGTACCTATTAGACAGTTGTTCAGTGCTTAATTATTCATCTTTAGAGTGTTTTTCATCTGTTAGGCTTTATTGGGCCACTGTTCCGAATTTGGACTAATTTCACATTATTTGGCCTAATTGTTGTTTTTAATTATTTTTAGGTATTTGGGAGAAGATATTTTGGAGTTTGGACATCAATATTCAGTTGAAAAGAGTCGCCACATCATTTCCATGTCAGCAGAGTGAATGGGTCAACATTTGAGGCCTATAGTGGCATTTTTGTAAATATGAGTGGTAGAGTGGCAATTTTGTAAATAATGAGTGGAAGAGTGAAATGACCACGAGAATTAGGTCTCATTCCATGCACCAGCCGCACACTTCATCTTCTACCTTTCTCCAAACTCCATTTTCGCTCTCCAAGCTTCCATGGAGGTGCCCCTTGCGGTTTTCCACGTTTTTGGCTCATTTTTAACGTTTTTATGCACATTTGACAGCACCCATTGAGGGTTTTGCGTTTTGAATTCGTTTTGTACATTGGGCAGCTCGTTTTGTGATTTCATTGACTTGGAACAATACCTATTCATGGGGTTTTCGGATTTATATATCACAGCATCATTTTTGCATTCCATTGAAGCTTAAAATCTATCTTTTGCTCTTGCTTTGCATTTTTAGAATTCAAAAGTCAGGGTTTTTGGTTCTGTTTTTGTGATTCCAAAATTGTGGTGTCTAATTGCTCATTTCCATGTCTAGCTAATTTTGTGTATTGACTCCTTGATGAAAAATGCAATCAAGCTTTGAGGTTGTGCTTGCTTGTGAAATTTGCCATGTCTCTTTGTTCTAATTCGGGAATGCATTGTGATGAATCTGTTTGTGCTTAATTTACAGAGTAATTGTATGTGTTTAGGTTAAGTTATGCTCATGCTTAATTTATGTAACTTGGCTGTCACAAATTTAAGGATATGTGCATTGCTTAATTGCATAATGAAGCTAGATTGTAATTTTCGCTTAGTGGATTATTATCTAGTGGATTGAGAGAAGGCAGAGGTGTTAATTTGGTGGCCTATGATAAGTGAAATTGTGTTTGAATCAAGGATATCAATATGGTTTTAATCACTCTTTGCATTCAATTTAATGTGTTGATTAGCATTCTGAATTTGTCTGCCAAAGCCTCCCATTTTGTGTTATTGTTGTGTTCATCTGAAAATTGAAGCTTTGAATGAAAATATTGGTCGTTGGGAGACGACTTGGTTCAACTTTCATATACTGCATTTAATATGTTTTAATTTGGTGGGGTACGGCCTCTATCACATGCCCCCGAAAAGTTTGTGGCAAATGGGTCACAAAATCCATGGAGATGCTATCCTATTTCCACACCGATATCTCTAGAGGTTGTAAGATTCCACCGGGCCTCTGATGCTCCACCTTTGCCTTCTAGCATGTTAGAAAGGCTGATACAAACTAAGCTACATCTTTCTTCATACCCTACCACCAGAAGTTCTCCTTGAGATCTTAGTACATCTTAGTCATGCCAGGATGCAAGCTAAGACGGCTTTTGTGCCCTTCCTCAAGGATTAACCTTTTCACTTCTGCGTCATCTGGTACAAACACACACTCTGCCTTGAAATCTCAATATACCATCATTACCCAAGGTAAAATCCCTCGCTTCATCTTATCCGAGTTGTTCTCGCACCTTGTTCAAACTGGCATCTAACAATTGCCTCTCTCAGATTGAGTCCAAGAAGTCACTAGATATAGTCAGAGTACTACACCTAATGAACTCGGATCCCAACTCCAAATGTAGCTTCATGTCTCTAAATTTCTGTAGTATTTCCACCTCCTTGATCATGAGGTGTGCAGTATGTACCGTCTTTCTACTCAAGGCATCAACCACCACATTTGCCTTCCTTGGATGGTATAAGAGCTCGAAGTCATAGTCCTTCAGAAATTCCATCCACCTTCTCTGCCTTATGTTTAGCTCCTTCTGATCAAACATATACTTAAGACTTTTGTGGTCGCTGAACACACGAAACTAGGCACCGTAGAGGTAGTGCCTCCAGATCTTCAAGGCAAACACAATAGCCGCCAACTCCAAGTCATGAGTGGGGTAGTTTCTCTCATGCACTTTGAGTTACCTCGAAGCATAGGCCACCGCCTTCTTTTCTTGCATCAAAACACAGCCGAGTCCAAGGTGAGAGGCATCACAATAAACCTCAAATGGTTTACCAACATCAGGGATAACCAATATGGGAGCACTCGTCAGCCTCCGCTTTAGCTCTTGAAAAATGTCCTCACACTTATCTATCCAAGTGAAGGGTTGATCCTTCCGGGTAAGCTGTGTTAGAGGTGCCACTATCTTGGAGAATCCTTCTATGAATCTCCTGTAGTAGCCAGCTAATCCCACAAAGCTCCTGATCTCGGTTGCTGACTTGGGAGTTTCCCACTTTACCACTGCCTCTACCTTTGCTGGGTCCACTACAATGCCCTGTGCAGATATCACATGTCCCAAAAATTGGACTTCATCCAACCAGAACTTGCACTTGGACAACTTGGCATATAGTTGCTTCTCTCTCAAGACACCAAGCACCAACCTCAAGTGTTCCGCATGTTCCTCCTGAGTCTTGGAATAGATAAGTATGTCGTCTATGAAGACTACTACAAACCTATCCAAGAATAGTCTGAAAATCTTGTTCATATAGTCCATGAACACCGTCGGAGCATTGGTCACACCAAAAGGCATAACCACGTACTCATAGTGCCCATATCGGGACCGGAAGGCTGTCTTCTGCACATCATCCGCCTTCACTAAAATTTGATGGTATCCCGACCGCAAATCAATCTTCGAGAACATGGATGATCCATGCAATTGATCCATCAAGTCATCGATTCTCGGGAGAGGATACTTGTTCTTGATCGTCATCTTGTTCAGTTGCATGTAGTCCGCACATAGGTGCGAACTTCCATCCTTTTTCTTCACCAACAGCACTGGTGTGCCCAAAGGCGAAGTACTGGGTCTTATGAATTGTTTCCCCAATAATTCCTCAATCTGACTCTTTAGCTCTACCAGTTCTGTTGGAGCCATACAGTTTGGGGCCATAGACACTAGACCGGTTCTTGGTACCAAGTCGATAGAGAACTCTACTTCTCTATTCGGAGGCAGCCTTGGCACTTCATCTGGAAACACGTCTTCAAACTCATGCACCACCGGTATGACCGATGTTCCTTCCTTCTCCTCTACCTCCATACGAGTGAAAATTATGAAGCACTGTGCGCCACTCTGAATCTCCTTCATAACTCTCTAAGAAGATACTAACTCAGGCTCCTCTAAGTCGAGAAATAACAACCTCTTCTCTTGGCAATCTATAAGAATGTGATTGGTAGAGAGCCAATCCATCCCTAAGATCACCTCCAACTCTTGTAGAGGTAGGCAAATTAGGTTCCCTTTATACCTGCGTCCTTTTACCTCCATCGGTAAGCTAAAACATAAGGACGACATCCTGACCAAAACTGACGCCGGAGTAGATACCACCAGCTCACACTGTAGCTCACACACCGGCAGGCTTAGACATTTCACACAAGCATCTGACACAAAGAAGTGTGTCGCTCTAGAATCATACAACACACAACATTTCATCCCAGCTATTACACAATAACCCATAACCAGGTTACTTGAGCCTGCAGCCTCTGTTCCCGTCATAGTGTAGATTATGCCCGTCGCTTGAGGCCTGTTGCCTCTGTTTCTCTACTGGTGCTGGGTTAGAGTCTAAACTGGAGGTCGCACTACTGCCCTTGCAAGGGTGGGACAGTCTTTCCCACAGTGGCCCTCCTTGCCATAATTGTTGCATTTGCGATAACCCTCCATGCATGGGCAAACGTTCCTCAGATGAGGGCCTCCACATATGAAGCATTGCACTCGACCTTGCTGGGGAGGAAAGTTCCTAGACCTTTGGGACTGATGGTGGGGTCTATCATATGGTCTCCTCTGCTCTTCCTATCTCGGTTTGGACCCAGATGGTCTACCAATCCATTGTTGTTGTTGTGGCCGCTGGCCTTCTACTTCATGCTTCATCTTCTCCATTACTCTGGCCTTCTCCACCAGAGCAGCAAAATCCTTGATGGACAATGGGGCTACCATCAGTCAGATATCTTCCCGAAGGTCGTTCTTGAATTTCCGGCATCTCCACTCCTCATTGAGTGGCAAGCTGTATAAGCGGCTGAGATGCTTGAACTTCTCAGCATATTCCGTCACTGATTTTCCTCCCTGGGCCAATTGGAGGAATTCCACCTCCTTGGCATATCTCACACTGTCTGGAAAGTATTCAGAGAGGAATTTCCCCCTGAATGCCTCCCAAGTCATTGGATCCTCCCGCTCCTTCATGATGGATTTCATGTTGATCCACCAATGCTCAGCTTCTCTGATGAGCATGTATACTGTGAAGTCCAATCTGTTCTCCGCGGGGCACATTTTTGCATCAAAGATCCTTTCAAGGTTTTTCAGCCATTGGTCTGTTGCATCTGGACTAGTCTTTCCGTTGAATTTCATTGAGTGGTGCTTCAAAAAGTCTTCCAAGCTCCACTCCCTAACTGTAGGTCATGGCTCGGGACCAAATACAGGGGCAGCTACCCTATTCTCCTCCAGCTACCAGAGAGCTTCCATATGTTGCCTGTGGGCATCCTCCACAGCTACCCTAGCAACCTCCATCTACTGCATCACTAACTACTACTACTAAAGCGATGCTACCTGTCGCTGCATTGATGCTTCATGTTGTTGTATCATCGTCGTACTCTGTTGTGTCATAGCAGCCACCATTGCTTCTATTGCTCTAGCGATATTAGGTACATCGCCTTGAGAAGATTGAGAGGTCCTACGATGGGGTGCCATAATTGACTGGCACACAGAAAAAAAAACCATAAGTTAGGCCTGATAAGATAGAGGACTTAACTAAAGACACTAGAAAGACACTACGAAAGCTAAGCGGACGCCCAAGTCCACAAACCTAAGGAATGCCCGCTCTGATACCATAAATGTAACGTCCCATTTAATCAATAATCCTAATTAAAGGGAACGTCACATAGGATAACATAGTAACGCGGTCTTGGAGCATAAACACTACTCCTTATAATTTTCGAGGCACACCACGATGCCAAAACAAAACATGATTCAAGGTTCAATAGTAAATCAATTTAAATTTAAAGGATAAATCAATACATAGGCCATAGCCCTATAACATAGCCCAATACAGAAGAATCGAGCCCAGGTGGGCTACGCAGCGGAACTATCACCTCCCTGTTGACCACGGGTGTTTCTCGCATCTGCTCACATCAATAAATTGATGATCATCGCAAAAGGAGAAGAAACACACACAAAGCAATCAAACAAGCAAAAGGGTAAGCTAGAGGCAAAAATAGTTTTATCATGCAATCATATATATGTTCACAGTCAATTATACATACGTCACCCAAGCATGTTGTGACCTTCCAAACAATACACTAAGACCCGACACGACTCATCCGGATACGTATAATTTAGTCAGATTCAGCGGATGTTTGCACTTGTGGTGGATTTTCCTGCTCACCCCCGAGCTGCCCACCCCCGAGCTAAGTGTTACAATGTCTCAATCCCCCACACACAAGGTTAGCCCTTAATGAGTTTCAGGCCTCCTGCTACTCTCACCACAAGAGTCAGTTCGCTCTGTGTGAGACTAACTGACTCCTTAGAGTGTCAGGATGCAACCTTACCTTGAATCCTTACTAAATTATATCGATGGGGCACCACCATGAACTCCCACTAACAGGGGTCATGGAATTACGTCTCGACCACTTAAGCACCACCATGAGGTCTCATCTAGAGGCTCATGGATTTACGTCCTGACTATATATCAATCATATTCAAACAACCAAGTTATATTTATCATGTATATAAACCTCATGCCAACCTCTGTGAACAAATCCTTATTCGTATCACATGTTGAATCCATACCAACTCATTCTTCTCAATCCATGAATATAGAATTTCATCTCATACCAGTACCATGCCACCTTAATACCAACCATCTCATTTAAATCACATGCCAAGATCATACCAAATCCATCATTCACAACCCATGAACCACATCACTCATGCATAATAATTCATCTCATGATTTTAACATAACAATTAAATTCAAGCAAGTGCCAACCATCCAAGAACAGAGAAACAACCAAAATAGTCAAGCACCCTTGCCCAGCTCCTCGCTTAGGCTGAAAGGCCTCGCTCAAGCGAGAGGGACTCTCGCTCAAGCGAGAGGGACTCTCGCTCAGATGAGCTCCTTTCGTCTAGGCGAGAACTCGACTTACAGGAACAGTGACCTTACGCGCATTCTCGCTTAGGCGAGATCCCTCTTACCTGAGCGAGACGTTCGCTCACTCAAAATTAGAGTTGGTCGCCTGAGCAACTAATTGCGTAAAGTAGCTTGGGCGAGCCTTTGTTAATCTCGCCTTGGCGAGACATGCTCGCTTGGGCGAGAAACCAGTGCTCACCACTGTTCTCTCGTGCAACAGTCACACAACAGGATCCAAGCAGTCCAATAGTGTATCTCACAAGTTCACATCAACATACAAGGCATACCATAATGAGATAACAGTGGCTCAAGCAGAAAAACATAATAAAAGCGTGAACCCTAGCTTCCCTTACTTGGAAATAAGCTAGCACAAGACTTCTAAACCAAAACTAGCGAGCACAACAATTCTGAGGTTAGCTCAGTGAACTGGAGATTAGTGGAACAGAGGGGAAATTGGATCAATAAGGGAAACTTCAGTTGAAACCAAGACAACAGAGCTAGAATGGGGGAAAAACAGTTGGGGGGTTAACTTACGTGGAACAACGAAGTCCTTCTAGCTCAACGTAAAAGTGGAAGCAAAACCCTAGCAGAGGTTTGCAGCTGCTCAAGAAAGGAGTAGGGAGATCTGTTTTTCTGAAATGAGATGGATGAGTGGGGTTAGGTCAGATTAGGGTGTTTGGCTCCCTATGGGCCAGCCCTAGGCCCAACTCACATGGGGTAGCCCTTTTAGTTTAAGACAGAATAAATTAGTGGGCTTTACATTCTTGACACGTCTCCTAATATCTCTAAGACTATTTACAATTAATGATATATAGGAATAGTTTAAACATATTAGTTTATTACTAATAAAAATATTAATAATACTAATAATAATATTAATAAGGCTAATTCTAATTTCAATATTGATAATAATAACAACAATAATCATAATATATTAATAATAATAATAATAAAATATAAATATTGATTATAGTAATAATAAAATATAAATATTGATTAAATGCGTACAAAAATGCCAAATATAATTTTTGTAGTGAACAAAACGACATTGGTGTAGGAAAATCTTGTAAAGTAGATACCTATAATAATCACAATTGAACTGCAATAATCACAATTGAAGAGAGTAAAAATACAAGAAACTTTACTCCATACACATGTTACAAACCAAACATCATAAAATAAATGACAATCAAGATAAGGAAAACAAATATTTAACTAATATGAGACCAATATGGTTGCAACCATAATATAATATAGGCAAAACACATTTTTTCCATTCTTTTTTTCTTGCAACCGCTACAACAATTCAAATAAAGGCAGAAAATATTATTATGTTAGTACAATTATTGAAGATCTAAAATCTCACCAATTTCTTCAAATAAAGGCAAAAAATATTATCATATCTATAAAATTATTGAAGATCGATGATCTTAACACTAATAAAGTATCGTAGGATGCATCAATTTTTTTCTAAAAGACGAATTAGATGATCTTGGTTACTGGATGGAGCTGAATAATATACCATAAAATAAATTAACCAAACAAAATCTCAAACACTAAAAACTTACCTTTTCAGATTTGTGTTTGATGAATAGAACCACACACTGCAAAACAAAAAATTGTAAATATAATTTTTGTAAAAAAAATCCCTAAAACCCAAAAAACAAAGATATACAAAATCAGACATTATTACATTTTCTTCATCCCAAGAATAGGTTTACGAAACACTTAAGAAACCTAAAAAGATTTATGAAAATGAACCCGAAACAATAAAATAAACCTTCAAACAACAACATGGATAACAATACATATGCAAAAAAGAAGAACAAACCAAAAAATACTCGAAAGTTATTACTTTTCTTCAAGGTTAATTAAAAAAAACAAAAAAAAAATGCAAGAAAAGAGTTCTGGAAGTCGTTTTGGAACAAAAATGTTGATATAAAGGAGTGTTTTTAAGGATTGAAAATTTTCGGGTTGAAAATGGAGAAGATCGGAAAAGGGTTGTAATGATTTTTTTTTTTTTTGAATGGGATGTTGATGGGTGAGTAATTATAGAGATGGAAGAGTTGAATGGATGAATGCAGAGGCGAGAGACGCAAAAATAATAATGGACAGCTTTTGATTCAAAAAGCAGCTTTTGATTCCCGTGTTTTTGATTCAAAAAGCAATGAAGGGTATAATAGTAGTATGAAGAATAAAAGCAAAAAGACATAAAAACCTCAATAATTGATAACTGTCAAAATACTAAATTGGGGTATTTGGGGAAATTTCTTAGTAGTTTGTTTTCAATATTTAAGTAGATAACCATGGACTGTTGAAAGCAAAAGCCTCAAATTTTTAAGCGGACTCATTGAATACCAGGAGGGCTTTGATTTTGCTAAGTATATTGAGGTTGTCGGCCTAAACCGGCTACTTTCCTTGGTGGTTTGTGTTGCTCATGTGCTGTCTTAGGTAGGTTGTTCCTCTAGATGTTTAGGTTACCAGTTTAGGCCGGTTAAGCTTAGGTCAGCCCAGCCTAGGCCGGTTACTTGAATGTTTTGGTATATAGGTATGATGATCGTTTTATTATTATTTTGTTAAGTTGGCTTGGTGTGATACACCAGTCCCCCAACCTTGACCGACATAGGTGTCGGTCAAGGATGATATGTATTGATATGCTAGCGGGACCGGCTAGGTGTGGTACAAGCAGTAAACGGAAACCTATGTAGAAAGAATAATAATAATGAGAATTTAGAAAGGTATGAGAAAGTATACTCAGGCAGAATGGTAGAAAAAAGAAAAATTATTATTGAAATAAAAATGTATAACAGGTATATATGAAATCAAAATGTACAGTGGTTCCACATCAGAAGTACAATAAAAAGTGCCTAGACAATATTTCTGAGTGAAATGGTGGATGGATTACGGGTAATCCTCAATCACAAGTCGAATGTCGTGTTGAAAACTTGAATCTTTAACAGTCATTCCTCTGATAGAAGCAACTACGCATCAACTCAATAATATTAAATTGGATATATAAGTTAAATGATAGTTATCATGATGAAAAATTTAGCCAAAAGCTAATAATAGTTTAAGTTTTAAGTTCTTTGAGTGGATGAATAAGCCTTCAAATTTTACTACTACATATGCTTTAGCTAACTGCTAGATGGAATCACACCTTCATTTGCAAGGAGTGTAAACCTTACGACACCATATTGGTCTCCTTCAGAATGTGCAAACTTAACTCAATAGCCAATGACTTTAAAGTTCCATCATACGTCACTATATAACTGGAGTTTATATCCTCCTCAGGTATGGTATTAGTGCATTATGGTGATCTAATATGAATTACTTTTTGTGTCTAGTAGCCTACTGAACCAAATATGAAAGTAACAACAAAATGATACCATCAAAATAAACCGAGAATTAAAAGTTTAACTTTAAATTCTATAGCTTACTTGAAAACTACCTCATCTATTGTGAGCCCATCCATCTAGCTTACTTGTAGGTGGAAATTCCTACGATTTATTTTGGATAATTGTGAGGAAAAACATAATTATCAATTAAGTTTACGAAAATATATATGATAAATTGGAAAAACGTACAATTTTATTTTTTTTAATTCAATACATAATAGCTAAAATCACTGGCTCATAATTAGAGGCGGCGAATAATAACAAGATTTACATCAGGAAATAATAACACTATAATGACTTAAAAAGTTGATTAATTAATGTGATTGTTAAACTGAATTATCTAAAGAAAATAGTACCACAATAACATTGTGTATTCCCTGGTGCCACAAATTTTGGACTAGCTTTCCAATCTGATTGAACTGCATAGTGTTTGGAGCACTTCTCACACTTCCATTTCTTCTCTCCATGGTTCTTGAAAAAGTGCTTCTTGATTCCAGTGAGGTCCCCAAGTGCCCTTGAAGGGTCATGGTGAACATATGTTGCCTCTAGACAAACATACACTTTCTTTCTCACCTCTTTCTTCTTCTTCTTCTTTACCTTCCATGATAGATTGTGCCTTGTTCTACAAAGCCACATATTTTGATCTATTTGAAAACCTTTCTAAGAAATAAATTTTATCATATAAATTCTTTGAATTTTAAGAGCTACAGAAATAAAACAACAATTATTGAAAGCAGTAGAAGAAGAGTGTGATAGTGATATATGGTTTTGCTATGTTCCTTCTCAGATTGATTTTCAATTGTAACATAAACAGAAAGTAGTCAATTGTCTCAACTATGCTAATAATAAGTAGTCAATTGTAACAGAAACAGAAATTAGATACATTTAATGCTTTGAATGTACCATAGCCACTTCCAAAGAGTTCATGGACAATAACCATTCAATATAAATATTAATTGATTGAAGCAGATCTTTATGACATAGACATTGAACTATATTTCTTCTCAAGAAAGAACAGATTCTCTTGAATCAGAGTAGTAAATGTTGAGGCAAATTTTTTGGGGCATTAGTTGGAGTAATTGTAGCAAATGTCACCAGTTAGAACGTCTAGATTGTACTGGTAAACATGTAACTACAAAGAAGATGTTAATCTCTGGACTCATAAACTACCAACCTCTTCTGATAAGATAATCGTATAACAACAAAGTAATAAACAAATTTAAATTGCTCCTTCACAGGGAAAATGTTCTTACAACTCAAGTTTCATATACTCTAAGATAAAATATCAATAATCCATTATAGGAAAAAAGTTTGAATAACGTGAGGCATCAAAAGGGTATAATCTATTCATAGTCCAAAAATAATAAAATCATGCATAAATTTTGATCAAATATAAAAATGTAGATAAATACTAATTAAACATAAAATCTCTAAAAATAGTGAAAGATCTTTAAAATAATAGGAAAACTAAATTCTATGATAATATAATGTTCCCATAAATGTTATAGTCTTTCAATATGCTTATTCCATTCTACATCAGAAGGAGACTCTCAATAAGAGATTAGCCTTTATTATTTTAAGATAACAAAATACTTCCCAAAACATATTAAGTTATCAACAAAGTTTAAGATTTGAAGTAGAATTCAACTTCTGGAGTGATGTTGCAAAAATTCATGGATATCATGATAGTGGAAGGTGGAAGTAATACTTACTACATAACTTAAGAAAGAGAGAAGAAAAAAATTGCTCTAGTCAAACAACATATGACTCCCAAGGAAACAACCAACTTCAAAGAGAATATCAAGTTCTGATATTACAGTACTTGAAATGAATATGTGTTACATTGTTATCCAATTTAAATTCCGCATAAGCAACCAATTCAAAGAGCACAAAATGTTTTAAGGAATTAGAAGGAAACTTTCTTAAGTCATTGTTATCTTCAACTTGTATCCTACTTAAGCAAGTACTAAAAATAGCTAAGAAAATGCTACTTATCCAAAAAGTTTGATAGCAGGGTAACTTCTTTCAGTTCATCTGCTCATATATCAAAATCTCCAATAGTTGAGCTTTAACTGGTGAGTGCCTTGCTTTGTAGTTTCAAACACATGATAATTTCAATCATTCCCTGCATAATTAAATTTATCACAATAACTTTGTAAAAAAATCAGAACAACTTATTGTTAATGATTATTTATCTAGTTACAGAGTGAATAAAAACTATTGACTTAGATGAAGAAGTTTTACTTTTGGTACCTAAATCAAAGTTGTTGACTTCACTCTTGCTAAGAATATGGAACTTCTTTTGTAACCACCTAGCAATGTGCTTGTCATTGCTGATCAAACACCAAGAAGATACTACATGGCTGCACATGCATATCTAACAACACAAATTCCAAAAGTCATTCATGTGCATATCCAATCACAACAAAAATCAAATAAAGTTAACTGCTAAAAACCTTGCCTCTTCTTTTAGCAAAAAGCTTCTTTGAACATTAGTTAGTTCCTCAATTTCATTGAGCAATCTATGTTCTTCATCACCTTCTGCTCATTTTCTGTCTGTTTTGTAGTGGTGGGATCATGCTTTTGAGTTGGTATTGGATAACAACATCAAACCCTTCACATAACATGAAACAATAGTATTGGATCATTTTTATAAATTCAATCAAATATCATAATGAAATTCAAATCATGTACTTACTTTAGAATATACTTGAAATCTTGCATCCCAAATACCTAAAATCATTGTATAGAGATTTGACCTTCAAAACAATTGCATTAAAAGCATTAAACTTAACAATATTGATTTCGTCTAATTCTCCAATGATTACCAATTAACATAATTGTGTGTTAATGGTGACCTTTGCTACAATTTAAAATCTATGATCAGGCTTTTCCAATTAAGATCACCAGATTTAAATTAACTCAATAAAAAATCAATTCTCCCAACCTTGAAACAAACAAACTCCATGTTATTGATTGTTTAAGTTATCCTCATCATTCTATCACTGTCATTCTATCCTTCTCTGCACTTTTTGACTCCTGTAAACCCAAACTTTTATTCCTTAGCCCGATAACTTCTCTTCTTCCAGTCGCTCTGTTTACAAAAAAAATAAAAGAAAATGTATAATTAAACAAAGCTCCCAATAAAAATGTTTACAAAATTTTTTGTTTAACTGGTGTTTGGAACCATAGAATACCAAAACCTAAAATTTTTGCATTCGGTCCTACACCATAAAAAATCCTCATCAGAAGAATAGAAAACCTCGTAAAAGCATAAGTTCAAGAAGAATGAAAAAATCCTAAAAATTGAAGAACAACGTATTAAACCATAAATAAGTCAACTATAAAGAAAATAAAAATAAAAAAAATGTTACATTTTGTTAAACCTACCATAATAATTCGTAAAACTAAACTTTGGAGAAGACCATAGTTGTAGATCATTGCATAGATCAATCTGGAGTACCCAAACGATGCTTCCATAACACAAAAACACGAAAAGAACAAATATTAGAGGAGAAAGGAAAAAAGAATAACGAATGAAAAGGAAGAAAGAAGAACCTAGAGTAGTCAGAGTGTCATAAAAGAAGCTTGAATAATGGAAAAGTGCACTCGTTGAAATCCAAAACCATGTTAACCTAAAGAATAAAACCCTGCCTCATTTATGGTTGGTAAAAAAAAAGTGTGTTTTAGGGTGAAAGATAATGGTCTAGGAGGAGGAAGAGAAATTTAAGAAAGAGAGTGAAGGTTACAGATAAAAAAAAAAAGGGTGAAAGAAACACATCCTTCTGAAAGAGTTTAAAATTCAAAATTTTGGGCACATGTCACTCATATTAGTAGGCCACGTTCTTGCATTTTAGATGGCCACGACACTCCTAAAATTTCCTCTTTTAGTAAAAAAAAACAGATGCTTTTTGTGGTTGTTTAACTTTCTTACACTTTGTGCTACCTTGAATTGTATTATAAATATATATATATATATATATATATATATATATATATATATATATATATATATAAAGAGATTCCTCTTGTGTTTATATTTCAAAATACCAATTTTATCCTTTAAAATATAATTATTTATTAAATTTTTAAAAATTAACTGTTATTCTTAAAAACATTTTTATAAAATCGTCTATTTCTGTTGTTCTCTTTTTTCTATTTATCAACAGTTATTCTTTCATCTTTTTTAATATATTTCACTTTATTTTTAAGAAATATAATTTTATTTTATATATTAACTTAATAACATTATATTATCATCACTTACTAATATAATATCACGTACATTTAAAAATGCAAATACACACAAACACGATAATACATGTATGTATGCTACTTAATATATATATATATATATATATATATATATATATATATATATATATATATATATATATATATATATATATATATATATATATATATATATATATATATATATATATATATATGTATATGTATATATATATATATATATATATATATATATATAATATGCTTAGAATTTTTCTTGAACTCCATATTTGTTGCTGGTATAGAATAGTTGGAATGATAGTTTAAAGATCTAACTAATATTATGATATTTATTCTTTGTTCTCTTTTTAAATAAGTTTTGCTGATATTTTTTGTATGTTTAATATATTTTTAAAATAAAGGATTGAAAAGTTTGTTGAAAATTAAATAGTTATTTGATTTGTTAAATTTAAGTCATCACATGATAGAATATTAAATTACTTTAATATAATATTGACTGGAATAATTAAAAATTTTATTTAATAAAAACTTGTAGAATAATTTTCTCTAATCTTACTTTATTGAAATAATTTTGATATTAAAAATTTTATTTAGAAAAAGTTCATAAAAAATGAAAAAGTTTTATCCAATGTTATTTGACAATTTCTAATAACACACAAAAACAAAATTAGGTGTTTCTAAATTGTCTCGTATGCACTAAGTACAACAGAGACTAAGAACAGAAGTAGTAGAACACGCTACGGAAACTTTATTAGTCATAGTTCATGGATCTCGACATCAATTTCAGAAACTAAACTACACCTCCATCCGGTGAACTCAAATCCATTCAACAAAATATATTATTTTTATTCTTTTTAGCAAAATATTCTTCCAACCATACTTTCAAATATATGGGTATGTACCAAAATAAAAAGATAAGTACAAAAAAATTCGGTACTTATCTTCACTTTCTCCACAGTTGCATTTGAAAAAAAAAATGTAAACTATTTTGTCATTAAATACGTTTTTAAGTACAATTCAATTGTAAATAAAAAATTATTATATCATTAAGATATTTTATCATATATTTATTAAAATATAGGGTTAAAAATGTTTTCGGTCCTTAAACTTTGTTATGTTTTAAACTTTGATACATTTGGTTTTCAAATCTTGACAACGAATGAATCTAGTCTTTTTAACCTAATTATATTAATTTTGAGTTTTTTAATCGGAGTTCTCGACTGATATTGAAGTGACAAACTGTCAAATGGTGTAAACTACTTAACTGTCAGCTTGAAACACATTTGACAAGTAAAATACTTTAATATAATTGACTTAAAACTCTATTAATTTTTAAAGCTTGGACTAAAATATATCAAATTTAGAATACGAAAAATTTCAATTTCGCGTCAAAGTGTTGTAGAAAACAAAGAAATATAGGAAGAGGGGGATTGTATATTATTGAGTGTGTATAAAATGTTATAAGAGGTGTGATATATATACACACAAAGCTAATCCTAAGAGCCAAAAGTAAATGGTCTTGTAAGACCCGCGAAATTTAATTAATTAAATAATTAATTAATTAATAAATGTGGTTGGTAGGAGCCTTTATAGCATTAAATATTGGTTGTTATGATGTGAAAAAGGTACTAGCTCAAATGATTGAAAGAATTTAATTGTGTTGAAAGGACTTAGCTTCAAGTTTTATGTATGCCAATTGTTAGTTATTTTAATTGTGTATTGTTTTAAATAAATATGTTGATTGTGGTGTGTGATATTATATTCTTAAATGAGTAAGAATTATCACAAAACATGAATTGGTTAAATGGTTATGCATTGACTTGACATTTGCATGGTTATGAGTTTGAACCTTAGTACATACAAGTTAAGCTTTCTTTTTGCCAAAATTTCCTTTAGGCATGAATGTGAAAGGATCAAGAAACCCTAGCTGCAAGAGGAGCAGATGGAAAGGCTGGACAACCATTTCATAATGGTTTATGAATGACAATTAAAGTCATTTCAATACCAATCTCGTTTTTTTGCCATAAACTACAATTAAGTCTTAGTAAAGTGCCCAATTATGAGTGAGAGAGACTAGGTTTGAGTCTACCATTGTTGAGCATTGTGAGGAGTGAGATTTCAGAGAAAAACCGCGAGTATAGAGTGTAGTAGAGGAACTGAATTGGGGGAGAGCTAAAGGGAGGTCGTTTGTGATCAAGGAGGAACTCTCATATTTCCAATTTTAAGCAAGGAATTCAGGTTAAGGGAGTTGAAACTTAATGTTGTTTCGATATATTGCATTGGTGTATGTTATAAAATCTCATGTTTCCCTCTGAATGAACTCATAATTTTGGGTTTTTGGAAATTTTTCAAAAATCACCTGGCGGGTCTTCAAAGCCACTAGATGATTCATATGTTTTACAATGTAGTTTGGGGTTCCTGTGAGGAATCGCCTATTGGCGTAATCGTACCACCACGCGACGCAAGCGGCGTAACCTAGATTTTAGTTTCCTTATGAACGGTCTGGCAGTGATGAACACCCGCCAGGCGACGCGAGTCAAATTGACTCAATTTTGGTGTTTTAAGGTTTTTGGGATGATTCTGATTGGGAGAAAAGGAAGTTCTAACTGTTTGTGAATGATTAGGTGTTATACATCGTTGAATTATGTGTGTTTGGAGGTTAAATTGGATGAAATAGTATGAACATTGATTTAGGGTCTGAGAATTTGGGGATTTTAGATTCTGGATAAAATTAATGGGGGAATTAATAGGATTTCCGTGTGTTGGAAGTTTATTTATTGAACTATGAGCATAACCATGGGAATGTAGCCTATTAAGTTGAAAAGTTAGAAAAGCTGGAATTCGGGACTTGATGGGGTTTGCAGAGGCAGGGAAAATACTGGGTTTCCCCAGAACTGCATGAATCGCCTAGCGGCACCATAACTATCGCCAAGCGCCAGACTAGAACAGTGGGCAATGTGTGTTTTCACGCGCAGTGCGGGTTGGGAAGTTTAATCTAATTTTATTGGAATATTATAAAGAGATTGAAAAAAAATGCTATATATGGGGTTAAAAAAGGATAAGTAATTCATAAGGTGGGTCAATGAGAAAATGTTAGGTTATGATTTGGTGTACCGATTTGGATGTTATAATAGCTCACAAGTTAATTACACCGGGATTTTGGGTGATGATGAAGGAGAAGATAGTTTTAGGAGTTGGGGACATTAGGTGGATTCGCTTAAGTTGAAAGTGAGGTGTAAATGTTAGTTAAGGTATAATGGTTATGTTATATGAAATAGAGTGGAGGATGAGGTGGTACTACGGATATAAGAGGTATAAATTTAACAGTGGCATATTGTGACTTAGCAATGTTGAACTTAAGCAAGTCTCATTATTGGTAATCTTGGGTCATGAACCTAAATGGTAATAAGAATATTGGTAACCAGTTAAACACATGAGAGTTAATTAATTAACTTGGTGAAGTTCACTGCGGGTTTTTGGTGCCTAGTTAGAGTGTGCAATCAGTTCTGTGGTTCCTAAACCAGTACAATTCGTTGTACTGATGTAGCGTCTGGCAGTGGTGATTGACCCGCCAAGCAATAGCTATGAAAACAGAGGAAACCTGGAATGCGTGGCGCTTGGCGGTAAGGGTTGCCTCGCTAGGCGATACTTGCAGAAACAGTGGCAACAAAGGTGCTTGGCGCCTAACGGCACGTGTCCCCCGCCAGGCGATCTGGAAGTGTGTTTCGCCTAGCGGCTCAAGAGCAGCGCCAATATATGATGAATTATTTCCAATAAAGTGTCATATAGTTTAAGAAAACATGGTTAATGTTACACATTTTCTGTCATGCTATTCAACAAAATACAAATAAAAAACTACACATTTTTGTCATGCTTGTCATGCTAATTAGAAATTTTTTTATAAGATGGTTGCTTAGGTAATTGACTATAAAGATTATAGTTAAAGATTAAAGTATCAATTTATATAACTTGATAATCAAATTAAATGAACATTCAAACTATTCAAATATTATTGAACAACATTCTAGCATTTAAAAATATGAAATTGCGAACATATATAATTAGGAGTAGTAAATAATTATTAAAAAAATGTAAAAAATGTTGGTGGGTTAAGTGGGTTAACCCACCTTTAACCCGACTAAAATGCGTTTAACCTGTGGGTTAAGTGAGTCAAGTTGAGTTCAACCTACTTTTGAAAAAACTAATTTTTTCTCAACCCAACCCCGCTCGAACCCGTGGTGAGCCGGGTTGGCTCACAAGTTGAAACTCATTTTGACAACTCTAACCTTAAAGGTGGTCTTGCTAGAGTGTTCCTTGAGTTATGGCTCAGAACATATCCCTTCAATTGTGGCTTGGGATAGGGGTTAAACACATGGCATTCCTTAAGTTGTGACTTAGAATGACATCTCTTGAGTTGTGGCTTAGGATGACGGATGAATACGAGAAACTCTTGAGTTGTGGCTCGGGTTGGTGAGTGTTGCTAGTGTGAGTGTGCAAGTTGTGGCTCGTACGGATGGGTCCAGATAGATTGCCCTCCTTAGTATTTAGCTAACGAGTTTGGTAGTCTTGGGACGTTACGAACTATGTTCGTATTGAGAACTCCACTTGGCGTTATAGAGTGTGGTCCATAGCAAGTTTCATGCACGTGTTCTACAAGTTGTGGCTTGTAGGTGTGGCAGCAAGACATCTTGAGGTATTCATCTAAAGACGTAGATCATGGAGACATGTTGGTGGCCATATGGTGTGGAATCAAAGGATAGGAGTTCCTTTGATGTGTGTGCATATATTTGAATTGTATGTATATATATGTTTTATACTGTTAGCTCACCCTATCTACTTGTGTTTGGCAATGATCGTGTACTGCGTTACATGTGAGAAAATGATGTTACAGGTAGATCTGGTGAGGCATAGAGCCGCAGCGGGGCTAGACTGGGAGAAAAGTTTTATTAGAGTTTTTATTTACTTATAGTTTGGAATAATTTTGTAAACCTTTGTGTTACCAGACTTTAACATTATATTTGAGTTTTATAAAGGATGGATTTTGGACCATTTTTCGATGAAATAAATGATTTAAATTTCCTGCGCTTTTGGGAAATGGAATTATAATAAATGAAGTTTTATTCTTATTTCTTTATTTATTTATTTAAATTAGTAATATCCGACCGGGATGTTACGGTAAACATTAGCCAAAGACAAAAATGGTGTGGTAATGGTACCAATACCAGATAATGGAAATGAATCACCGTTTGCACTTGCAATTGACATGGATGAGTTAGGTGATAACAAAACAAAAGAAGGAAGATGATGTGACATAAGATTAATGGCATCTGAGTCAATAATCCATTTGGTGTCAATCAGTTTTGCCTTAGCACCTGAAATATAAACCCACATGGACTTTTGACGAAGAAATTTTTTCATAACATAACTTCAGTGGATATAATTTTTACCATCAAAGTGCACACTATTAGACAAAAGATAATCATCTTTAAAAGTCACCATAACAAATTGAATACAAAACAGAAGTGCGAACCATATAGCGGAAGCAACGAACAAAACATAATGCAAACCCGATATTAGAGGATTGTAAATACCTTAAAATGGAATAAAGAACATGGTGCAAAACCTCCAAAAAACGCCTCAAAGAAGAAAACAAAATTGCAATAAGGTGAAACTTGAAAAATTGCGAAAGAGGCTTAAGTCTTAGAGCTTAGAGCTTCGGGCTTAGGAAAGTGGAACTACTGCAAGAATCTCTTCTCAATCATAAAATTTGCTAAATAGGCTTAGGGCTTAGTGCTTAGGGCTTAGGAAAGAGAAACTACTACAAGAATCCATTATCAATCATGGATCGTTTAGGCTCTTGATACCATGTAGAAAACAAAGAAATATAGGAAGAAAGGGATTGTATATTATTGGGTGTGTATAAAAAGTTATAAGATGTGTGATATATATATATATATATATATATATATATATATATATATATATACACACACACAAAGCTAAACATAAGATTCAAAAGTAAATGGACCTAAAACATGGGCCTATGCTAACAAGTTCAACACTAAAAACATATTTAATTTAAAAATTTATGTATGAGAGGTAAATTATGTTGGTGATATAGCGTTTGTAGTTTTTGAGTGGTTGAAATGTTAGAACAAATGATGCAGTTGTGCTTCCCCTTTTTCGGTAACAATGCAAAGTCCACGCGGTGTAGTTTTTATCTCCAAAACATTTCCTAGCTTTTTTCGCATGGTGCATACCTCTTCCACAAGGCAAGGTGGACGTTGGGCAGGTGCACTTTTGTTTCTATGTGAGACTACCATCCCTTCTCTATATATAAATACTGGTTTATGCTTCATCCCAAACACAAATCTTCACCCTTTCATTCTTCTCCTTTCTCTCTTTTCCTTTTCTCTCTTATATTTTCTTTAATAATATCCTGGGTATGTTTACTCCTTTTAAGAGTTATCTTACTAGTATCTGAAATCCTCAGAAAATTTTGAGAAGGTCCTATTGTACCCTAGAGGGCTTACGAAACACATTGCGGATAAGTCCTTAAGGATAATGGATCTATACGCCTTAGGAAGTCTATCAAGGTTGTGTTTTTGTCAATTTTACAACAATCTTGAGGATTTAATGGTTGACGATATGGACACCAACAACAACTCTATTACGGAGGAGAAGTCAAACAATGTTTCTGGAACGCAGCCAATCTTTGCGAAACCTTTCCTAGATATTTCAAAAGTCGAAGATACCTCTAAGGAGTGTGTTGCAAGGGCTAGGAAATTATCTGCTAAAGCTCTAAAACTCTATGAGGAAAATCTTGATCACAATAATAAAGTTAATTTTAAAAATTCCCATCCTAACACTTTTGACCCCACTTTTTAAGAAAAATAGAGTAATGAATGACAATCCTCCTTTAACAAATATAGCCTATGGAGAAGATACAATTATTGCGGTCGGTTCCGGAGTGAGCAAGTGGGTGGTAGACTCTGGTGCTACCAAGTGCATATGTGTAAACAGAAATGCCTTTACCTCTTACACTAGTGTGGGAGATGGAGAAAAACATCTATATCTTAGTGATTCCGGGATAACTCTAGTTTTGGGAAAAGGGAAAGTTCTACTAAATCTCACTTCTTGAGTGGTGTGCAACATGTGCCATAAATCAGAGGTAATTTAATCTTTGTTGCCTTGTTGTTGGGGTTAAAGTGTCGTTTGAGTACGATGAAATCACTATGACAAAAAATAATGTTTTTGTGAGGAGGGGATATATTTATCAAGGTCTCTTTATACTTAATATTTCTTAAATTATTAATGAATATTGTCCTTCTACCTATATTATTGATTCATACGATCTATGTCATGCTAGATTAGGACATGTTAATTCCTTATATGTTATGAAATTGTCGCGACTGGGATTAATTAATATGCATGATAAGCATAGTAAAAAGTGTGATATATGTGTGGAATCTAAAATAACAAAGAAATCTTGTCATTTGGTAGAACGTCAAACTGAATTGTTAGGGTTAATCCATACTGATTTAGTTGATTTAAAATAGATTATGCCTAAAGGTGGTAAAAATTATTTTGTAACCTTTATAGATTATTATTCTAGATACACCAAAGTGTACTTAATCAAGCATAAAGATGAAGCTTTTTCTAACATCCCAATTGAAAATTACTTTAATAAAATAAATAATATATAAATAAAACTCAATAGTCATAAAATACCCTTCCCAAAATGCGGGAATCTTTAAAATTTGTTTTACATGCTTAAATTCAAATGAACATAACTATGAATTTTGTTACAAGTTCCGAAAACCAACTGAAGATAAATCAAATAACTATAAACAATTCATAATAAAACTCCCAAAATAGTCTTCTCTTCGTCTCTATGCGTCCCTAGCATCACCTAGAACATCATCTGCTCTCATGTGACAAGTCACATGATCATCGCTAAACACACATAGAAAGGATGAGCTCATAACAATACAAATATATAATAAATAAAATAGAGATTCACCCCAAACTACTTTATTTCATCTAAATTTCTTAATCTTAACACTCGATACCCAAGAATTTCAGATCATCCTCTCATTATACAAATGAAAATACTAATCCATTTACCTATACAATTACTTGACCATGGACCCAGGATATATCATGCTTCAACGAACCTGTCCGCTCGTGATCCAACCTATATGAACCTCCCCGCCCGTAGTCCAACACATGTGATCCATCCAACTATGAACCTCCCCGTTCGTAGTAGCCCTAAAGTGTGAGCACGAAACATACAAATCTCCCCGCTTGTACCTTACATGAGAGCATCATTAATATGAACCTCCTCGCTCATATTAATCACGGGTTCACCACTAATCATGAACCTACCCGCTTATGACCTTGTCAAGCATCTCCTGGTTCAAGTCCACATCTCAACACATCAAACAAAATTAAGAAAAACACACTACCCTATACAAGATACACACTCAAGCTTGTATTAGGGATGCTAATGCTTCCACGAACTTGCTCGCTCGTGGTCCAACTCTACGAACCTCCCTGCTCGTAGTCCAACTCTATGGACCTCCTTGCCCGTAGTCCAACACGCGTGATCCATCTAGCTACGAACCTCCCCGCTCGCAGCAACTCTCAAATGTGAGCACGGAACATACGAACCTCCTCACTCGTATCCTCACACTAAAGTATCATTAATATGAACCTCTCCACTCATATTAACCACGCATTCCATCACCAATCACAAACCTATCCGTTCATGATATGATCAAGCATATCCCAAACCAGGACCAACACAACAAGCCATGCGAAATGCAATAACAAATCCCTGCGCTATCGCCTAACGCTATCTAAGCGCCGTCAGACGACATTCTCATTCTTCTCCTTTCTCTCTTTTCCTTTTCTCTCTTATATTTTCTTCTATAATATCCTGGGTATATTTACTCCTTTTAAGAGTTATCTTACTAGTTTCTAAAATTCTCGAAAAATGAAAATTTTTGAAGAAGGTCATGTTTATCTTGGGAGGCTTACGGGACACACTGTGAACAAGTATTTAAGAGCAGTGAATCTACACGTCTCAAAATATCTATAAAGTTTATGTTTTCGTCAGTTTCACAACAAATTATATATATTTTTTGAAAAGTTATTGACATTATGTATAATGCATTTAAATATCAAGTTAATCATTTAGGTGAAAATTAATTCAAGTTGACGATTTTTTTTTCCACACACATGGTAATAAAGTATCCCCATTTCACTTTCGGGAAAATGTCAAATTAAGAGAGTTTGATTTATCGGTAGAAGTTGAGTAAACTCTTAGAAACTCGGTTCCAATTGATTATTAAAAGGTGACTTTATTTTTTAAGTGTCTTCAAAGTTCTTATTCTATAACTTTCAAAAATTCAGAGATAAGTTCTCTTTATGACCGGAATAAAATATGAGATATGAAAATGATAAAAAAATTTAAGAAGGTATAAAAGATATTATGCATCTTAAAAAAAAAATAAAACTTCATACAAATAAATCAATGAAGCGTATTATAAAGTTTATTCGAAAAAGTTTGATCGTTTAGAAGAAAGGTTGACTCGAGAAATTAAATAAAAAATATTGAGAAAGTGACTCTGAAATAAGTAAATCTAGAATGTAATTTTTCGATTGAAAAAGAAATCGTGTCACACGTTGGTCGTACTTAAGCAACGGCAACGCAAAGTAAGCGTGATGGAAGTTTTCTATTATTGAAACGTTAACTATCATTTAACACTATAAAATAAATAAATACTACATCATGATTCATAATAGACACTTTATGAATTAAGATTACGTCTGGCAAACAATCACTTTTCGTAAAAGCACATTGAAAGCAATTACTATTAGTCGAGAGATTTCGCTTACATTTAACATGGAATGAATATAGTGAATCTTCATTTCTATTACAATTTTTTTCTTGTAGGGTTTTCTATGAGACAAGAAGGAGATGCAAATAAAAGTGCATTTTGAAGTTCACAATTGAGAAGAGACAATTGTCTGATAAATTCTTAGTTGTTGATCGAAGTAGAAGAAATCAAAAAAAGGGATCATAATTATTCAATCACGATTTTAATCGTTGATCAAAGTAAAAAAAAAAATTAACAATAGACGATCATAAGTTATAACAAGTATTTTGTCAGATTTGGCAAGAAAAAATTAAATAAATTATCATCAATGAATTTATTGACGAAATTATCACAACAAAATTTAAAAGATACAATTACCAACAAATTATAAAAATTCAATTACCGACAAATATTCCAATGCATTTTCAAAAAATTCAATTACCGACAAATTAACAAGGCATGGTCAAAGCCTAAAGCATGAATTTGGCATCCATTTTATCGATGAAACTTTCAAACAAAAACATATGTCAGTAATAACAATTACAAATTATTGATGTATTTCATCAACGGATCCATTACTAATGGATATTTTGTCACTAATTAAAATCTTAAAATTTGTTGGTAAAATTCGTTAATAAATTATGTTTCACTAACGGATTTTTTTGTTAGTAAATGTTATTTTATCAAAGGATTTTTTTTTCATCAGTAGAATTCTATCGATAATGTGAAATTTTTTTTTTGTAGTGTTAAGCGTTGATCAAAAGTAAAAGAAATTGATAAGAGGTGATCATAATCGTCCAATCATGATTGTAATCAATGATCCAAAATGTTATCATAATAGTCTGATAATGATCTTAATTGTTGACCGAAATAGAAGAAATTAAAGAGACGATCATAATTGCGAGGGCAAGGAGAGTTGTCGTCCCCACAAATGACGCCACACAAGTCTGGTAGCACATCTTTTTCATCATAATATCATATATATTTAAATGTTGACATTTTATTTTAATGCTTATTTCGTAGGGATCTCATACTCGAATCCTAATGCTTATTAGACCATTTTGGACCTGACAATAATAATGATTTGAGCCGGGTAGATACAATTATAATAATAATAATTATTATTATTATTATTATAATTATAATTATAATAAAAGTTAAATGCGTTTTTAGTCCTTAAACTTAGACAAAAAATTAGAATTAGTATTTGTGTTAAACTTTGATAAATTTTGGTTCTCAAATTTTAAAAATAAATTAATATAGTCTTTTTAACGTGTTGACATTAATTCTTTTGTACTTCTTAAATGATATTTTAACTTAACATTTGAGTTGAAATGTCTCAAAATAATATTAACTATATGACGCATCTAAAATTTTAATACAATTGATTTAAAGGACTATATTTATTATTTTTAAAGTTTGAAACTAAAATATATAAAATTTAAAACATAAATAAATTAAATTCAAGTTTATGAATTAAAATCATATTCAACTTTTATTATAATAATAATAATTATTATTATAATAATAATAATTATTATTATTATTATTATAATAATAATAATAATTATTATTATTATTATTATTATTATTATTACAATGACAATAATAATAAAAGTTCCACGTTTTTTCTGCCAAAATGTCTACCTCTGTCATGGTTAAGATACGGACATTTAATGTAAAAAACCCTACCGTCTATCTATCCAATTTGGTCTAAAATCATACAAAATAATTTCATTTGTATTCTTCATATTTTGCACTTTTAGTCAAATACACAACTCTTCCAATATCACATCCACCCAGCAAGAGGAATTTTTCCTATGGTTTTGTTATGAAAAATAGATTCTTAATCAACGACTGGCCGTTTAAAAACTTTTAACTGTTATGTATGTCAACATGGTTTAACTGTTATTTACGTGTATTATGATTTTCTTTTAGTCTTTGAGGTCAGCATACCTCAACGTAGGCTTATCTATTCTTACTCAAATAAACTTTCGATTACATAAAATTATTTATTACTTTTTATAATTTAGTTTTAATATTTATATTATTATAATTTTTTGTTTAAATGTTGACACTAAAAAAGTACAGATTCTTGACATTTCCTTTTTAATAATATGTTTCTTACTGTAATTTATTTTTATAAAAAAAATTATTTAATCAACGTTTAAAGCAGACAAAAATGTGATACACAAATCTCATATCAAAGATGGAAATAATTTTTAATTTAGAAATAAAGATAAATATAATTAAATTTGGTGTCACCGTTTCCAATTTCCCGACAGCCACCAAACTCGGGTAAATTTGGTAGAAATGAATTCACTTGTGTAAATGAATTTTCTAATGATAGATAATACTCCATAGTTTTCTTCAAATGTAAAATAACTTAAGATGAATCGATGAGAAAAATAGAAAATATTATTTTTTAATTGGTTTTGGATTGGTGTAGAAAAAATGCAGAGGCATATGTAAAACGTTTTCTTTTTTTAAATTTGTAGATAATAGTGGGGAGATTATACTAAGAAAGAAGGGTTCCTTGCTGGTGGTGTCAATTATTCAACAGTTTCATGGTAGTGTAATTTAATAAATTTGACTTCCTTTTTTCAGATTATCGTTCTCTATATATAAATAATAGAGTCCTCATTTGTTGTTAGACTCACCAACTATTCATTTTCTAATTTGCTTTTCAGTTACCTTAGTTACTTCCTCCAACCTTCTCATATATATATTTCGAATCTTCCACCGGCATGGCAGCCACCACAGCCTTTCTCTTTCCCGCCGCGCCCTTCCGCTGTCATCCGCCGTCGCCGGTCGGAAAACTGAACTCTTACCGAACTTCAGTTATGACTACGCGGGTCGCGACGACGGCTGAGATGAAGCGCGCAGAAGAGAAGAAAGAGAAGGAAAAGGTATGGACGAATGGTTGGAAGGAATATTTGGAGCAATCGAAGGAGTTGATCGTACCGGACGGTGGACCGCCGCGGTGGTTTTCGCCGTTGGAGTGCGCTTGGCGTTTGGATAATTCTCCTCTACTGCTCTTTTTGCCGGGTCAGTATTTTCTTCCTTATCATTTTATTTGCCTTTTAGTTAATTTATGTATTTAAATAAATTGATTAATTTAATTAATTGACATTAAATTTATGTATAAATTTATATTTTAGTATAAAATTTAATTATTTCCTTTTTTGCTATTTCCATTTAATTGCGCTAATTATGTAAAAAGTAATAATTAAATAATTTGTAATTATCTTTTATTTTGTTCTATTTTTTTTTGGTTATTTATATGGATGATAAAAATTATTGATGTATTGTTTAACTATCATTCAATGCTGCATAAAAAGAAAAGCTATTATGGAGTACACATAAGCTCAAATAATACCGTTAAGGAATACACAAGCTCAAATGGTAACGGGTGTTTTTTTCCAGAAGTGTCGCGCACTCGGACGGAAAACAAATTGAAAGACTGAAAACGAAATTTAATACAGGAGAATAAAGTTCGTAATTCAGTTTTCCACCCTCCATAGAAAAAGATTTTAAAAAAAGTATAATAATCAATAATAATTTTAGTGTTAAGTAAATAATAATAATAAAATATGTATGAGTCATAGTAATAATAATAATAATAAATATTTTTTTTTGCTAATTATATATACATACACACACATATATATATATATATATAACAAAGTAATAAATAAAAAATAAATCAAACTAAATTAATTTAATATTTTATTAATATATTATTTTATATTATAAAAATAATTAATTAAAAAGCAATAAATGTTATTTTAAAGTAAAAAATTACTTAATTTATTTTTTTTAAACTAATTAATATAGTGTGGTATTAAAATAAATAATCAAGACAAAAATATTAAATATTAAATAAAATCAATTAGTTAATTAATTTAAATTTTGATATTTTTTAAAGTAATTTATTTCAAATATTATTATTTTGAAATATAAATTTATTATTTACTCAAATTTGATAATAATTTTTAATTTTGAATATATTTTAACTTTGATTAATATTTTAAAAGTTAATTTTCTATCAAAGTAGTTTTGATGATTTATTTTATATATTATTTTATGAATATATATTAAAATGTTTATTTTATTACATCAAATACTGAATTTTACTAGTTTTATTTTATTTCTAATTTTTTTCAGTGTAAACAATCTCATTTTCCCTGTAATATAAAAATCGCTAAATGTTTGAAATGGTAGTTGCTTACTAGTAATTTATGGAAATAAAATTCTATACAATTCATAATTTATTACTATTAAAAATTTATTAAAAGTTTACTAAACTAGTGGTATTTTATATGCATGTCATCTATTTTTTCTATGTCTTAACTATTTTTTGTTTTGATAAAATTTAGAATATTCTTTTACGCGTATAATGCAAATACCTGACGCAAATATAATAGCTTGAAAAACCTACATTTTGTAAGATACTTTATTAAAACTAAATTTAAAACTTAAGTTAATATATAATTACAAAAGCGAAGATTTTCTAAAAAAATATGTAAATATTTCAAAAATAATGTAGCACAATAAAATTGACATAAAATAAAATAAATTTTCATAAATGATCCTGTATTGGAAACCTTAAGTTTAGATATTGTTTGTCGTTTGACTTTTGTGAAATACTGATATCCTTAATCTCTTTTTCATTTCGATTCCTTTCTTTGTTTTGTTCTTCTTATCTTTCATTTATCAAACCTTTCAATTACTCTTTCCTTTACTAAAAATAGCAATACAGCCAATTTATCATTACTCTATTTTCAAGAACTCATTTTTGGCATTTTCCTAAGAGAGAGCGTGACCCCTTATATTATTTTCACATAATTTTTTGTGCTCTTTTGAGAAATTCTATTATAATGTAATAATGTATTACTTATCATTTAAATATTCTTAATTAATTAAAATATTTTACTAAAAAATAATAAATACTCCAAATTAATAACATTAAATTTAATCTTAATCCCATTTGAAAATATAAATATTAAGAAATATTAAAACTCCTCATATGCTACCCTAGTCAATCCCTTCCTCTTCTTCCATCCAACTTACGCTGGCATACAACTCACACCTAATTCGTTCTTCAATAATAGATTATTTGATGTCTTCAGAAGAAAGGAAAGATCCCTTTCTCAAACAAATAAAAAAGAATTTTTCGTTCTGGATATTTTAAAAATTTTCACAGTAACAAATAAAAGTTTTCCTTAATTATTACGTGAGATATTAAGTTAGAAAGACATTTTAGGATGGGTTCCGAACATTTTAAACAAAATTTTATTTGTCCTTTTAGTTTTCTGTAAACAAATGGAATATAGAAGATTGAATGAAAAATAATCAGTGAAGGAAAAAAGAAATAACACAAAGGTTGGCTGTCTCTGACGGGGAGTAGTGAGCCCATGTTACTCACATGAATTGTTAAAATGATTAAGTTCAATTTGATTTAGTTTTTTATAAACTGAAAATTTTGTAACTTGATTCAATCTATATCACATGTTCACTAGTAAAAAAATATTTTACAACAATAATTACATCAGTTATAAATGAAAATACAGTGAAATAAATGGATAAATATTACATTTGGACTGAGAATTTTGTGATTTTTTTAAAATAAATTTTAAAGCTTACAACCATCTTTAATGGTAGAATTAGGAATGGATACAAATGTATCAACTTATTTCTTGTGATTGATCGCTCAAAAATGGACTGAAACATAAAAGCGTCCTTATCTACATTGAAAAAGAATGTTGAAATTCTCACTTTGTCTTATAACTTCTTACATTCCGTACAATTCTTCTACCTCTATTTATTTCATAAAGAGATCTCTGAAATGAAAAATTACATTAAGTTCATTCTAAACTGAATAGAAAGAGACAAAATATTTGATGGGATATGGGCAGTAACACCTGTATTCTATCTATTTATGCTCGTGAATTAATTTTAAAAGAGTTACTTCTTCATCTATTTTTTTTTATTTTAATTTAACTGTTCAAAAACAACTTACTTTTATGGTTAGATTAAAAAATAAAATAAATTTTTAGGACGAAAGTTAAATCTTTCAAAATTGTTTTAGATTTTTTTTTTATAATTACTAATTTGGTATCGTAAGTTTTTTGTTAAGTTCAATTTGATCCCCATATTTTTTGTTGGTTCAATTTAGTACCTCAATTATTTAAAAGGATTTAATTTAGTCATCTCCGTTAAGGTAGAGTTAACACCGTGTTCGTACAGGATATGTGTCAAGTCGTGAAACTTTTTACTTTTTTTAATATTTCTTTAGTTTTTAATTTTATTTTTTCTAAAAAATTATAATCTGTCACGTGTCATGTAACTGTCGTGCCACATGGCAATTTACAGTCATCATGACATGTGGCAGTGATAAAACTTGTTTTTAGTTTAGTCCTCTATTTTAAATTTTTGGTTTAATTTAGTACCCTATTTTAAAAATGATCCAATTTTATTCTTTTCAATTTGAATTTGAGATTAAATTAGTAAATAAACTTAATTACAATTTATATACATGTTACAATAATTTTTTTTAATATCATCAAACCACTTTACCTAAATATTCAAATTATTTTATTTTTTATATTTTTACCTTTATAATTTTTTACACATAAAAATAAAATAATTTGAATATTTAGGTGTAGTGATTTGATGCATAAATTCAAAACAGTAATTTGAATATGTATATATAAGTTATAATTAAACTTATTTACTAATTTGGTGTCAAATTTTGAAAGGAAAAAATTGGATCATTTTAAAAAAAATTAAGTACTAAATTGAACAAAAAATTTTATTAGAGGACAAAATTCAAAACAAATTTTACTACTGTCATGTATCATGACGGTAAATTGTCACGTGGCACGACAATAACCTGACACATGGCAGATTATAAATTTTTAGAAAAAATTTAAATTAAAAAAAAATAAAAAGAATTAAAATTATAAAATTTCATAACTTGATATGTGTCTGATGTTAACTCTAACTTAATATAGAAACCAAATTGAAGCATTTTAAATAATTGAGGTACTAAATTGAATCAATCAAAAATTACAAGTACCAAATTAAACTAAACTAAAAAATTAGAGAATCAAATAAGTAATTATATTTTTTTATGCAAATTTAGGATGAAAGGAACTTCCCTTTTTCTGTTTTTCATATAATTTGGGTAAGTTTGTCTCGCTATAAAGTGACATCATGTTCACGTTCATTTTCATGACATGGACCAATGCGAGGGACAAAAGAAAAGAAAGATATACTTTCGAGAATGAAATATGTCATTACCGCAGCTTGCATCTATCTCCTATAAATTGATAATCGTGATTTTTTAAATTTATTTTATTAATTCTAAAAATTTGAGTGATAGTGCATAATATTTTCAGGATTCAATTTATCGTTTACTCATTACATTAAGAAGTGAAATGAAGTAAACTAACGATTTCATTTCAAATCTATTTATATTAGATAAATAATTTGATCATGGTATTATTTAAATTTTCCTAATATTGGTCTCTCTATCAAAGAGGTAGAAAATCGAAAGAAAAAACTGCATAATATACAAAGTTTGGGTTAGGTTTTTTTTTTTCTTAATAAATATTACAGTGATGCAATTTTTTTATAAGCTAGTCAATTGAAACTTTATTTTCAATTAATTCGGATTTCAGGTGTAGGATATTTATTTCAAATTTGGATTGTTTTTAAAACTTTTGGTACTATCTTCTTCCGAGCTTTCCAAATACACCAAAAACAGTATTGATTTTGATGTTTTAAAATGTATTAAAAAAATTTAATACATCAATTTTAATATATTTTGAAAATTTAATAGAAGGACATCATAAAAAAAAGTCGGTAAAGAATATTAAGTCATTTATTACCTATAATTGTAGTCCTGTTTTTTCTTGAATTTTAGGCCTTAAGTTTATATTTATTTTGTCACGTTTCCTTTTTTGTTTGTTTTCACAACGTACTTTCGTTGACTCATTCCCTGTGTTTTCAATTCTGTTCGTAGCTATAATGTGTGTTTGGTAGCAAGTTTTCAGTCTTTTAAATGTGCATTCAACTCAAAAGATACAAAGGATTATGCTTATCACTCTCACCGACGAATTTCCAAAACATAGCAACAGACTTTGATATCTATGTGTTGATTTTTTTGTTACACGTCTATGCGTGATATCTATGTCACGTTTATATATCTTAACTCTTTCGACCTCTTAGTTTGATAGCTCTGCCTAAACATTTTATAAATTTTTCGTTCTAAATTTTACAGGGATCGATGGCGTGGGACTTGGACTTATTTTGCAACATCAGAAACTGGGGAGGTTTGTGTTCATTTAATGTGAAGGCCAAATTACAATATTTTAAAAATGCACTTTTTAGGCAACGAAATGAATTTGAAAGCAAAAGTTATCTTCGTATTGATTTTGTGAGAAATACTATTTTTGTTGTTTTTTTCTTGAATGAAGGATTTTTGATACGTGGTGCTTGCATATCCCAGTAGCAGACCGGACACCATTTCCAGGTACTTTTTCCCCCTGCACCTAGTTACACTATTCCATGCTCATGTTAAACTCTGTCACCAACCATTAATTTATTTTGTTGTTTTTCCTCTGCTACCTTTTCAGAAAATTTATGTAATCTTTCAATGATGTATTCCAGCATAATTTATTAATTGGTATATTTCCCTCTCGCAGACCTTGTGAAAATAGTCGAGGTAACAGTAAGGTCGGAATATCAACGTTCACGAAACAGGCCCATATATCTTGTTGGAGAATCTTTAGGAGCATGCCTTGCACTCGCTGTTGCAGCACTTAACCCTGATATTGATTTTGTATTAATTTTGGCAAACCCAGGTAACCTTTAGTAATGTAGATAACATTTATTCTCTTCGTTGTTCCAGAAATTCAGCACCATAAAAATGACTGAAAGTAAGAGTTTAGCTTCACAGAATTTCCAGTAGCCACTGGGCACTACCATTTCACTGTTATATATGTATACTGATGAAATGGACCACACATCAAGTAGAAGTCAAGATTTAATATATATATTCTTGGTTTGACCTTGACTTTAGGAAATGAGTTCCTTGGTTAGAGCTTTGAATGACATGTAGTATACAATATTCAAGTTGATTCTCTGTAACTGCATATGATTTAAAGATGGACAAAACCTGATGTCACCTTCCTCCCCACCCAATTTGGCAGCTACTTCGTTCAGCAGGTCCCACTTGCAGCTTCTAACACCATTATTGGAAGCTTTGCCTCATTCACTCTCTCCTGGTTTGCATGACATTCTCAAATTGACCGAAGGTTTGTGTATCTTGCTCTGAAGTGAAGGCTAAGCTTTTTTTTTTCCTTTTTCTAAGAACTTGTTTCTAATAAAGATCCATAGCATATATCTTTGGGTTTATATTCCACCTTAAGAGCTCTTTGGTGTCTTGAATTACTTTTTCATGATTATTCAAGCCAAAATAAACTATTTGTGTTTGGTTCATCTTATTTTATTATTCAAATGATACCTTATTTTTTGCAGCTGAACTTTTGTAAAATAAGCTACTGTTCCCTCTGATGAAAACTCTCGTAACCTGCGCTGTGTATAAGGGATTAGATACTTTAAATAAAAGGGCCACTCTTGAAACGTAAAACCTGATACTGGGTAGACTTTTATACCAAATGTCAGTCTCATTAGTGAGTGACGGTTGCTTAGTCAATTGTAGGTTTCTGGTTTTTTCAGTTTTTTAAATCATGGACATGTATTCCTTTCTTTTAATTCATTAATTTGAAATGTTTATAGATGTCATATAGTTTACAAATCGTTCATTTGATTATGAGTTGTTATATAAATGTCTTGTGGATATATCTCATTTTCTTCCTTGACAACATAAATGTTTCACACCTTTGCTGGATAGTATATGATTCTTTTTGTCATTTAAAAGGTGACTAGTGAAACAAGAGTCTCCATTTTTTGTTGTTTTTGCTTATCTACAACTGAATATTCATGAAGTATAAATTTTTTTTAGTTAATTAGAATATTAGATCAGCAGGTACTTTAACTTCAATGTTATAGGGGCTTATGCTAAATTTTCTGCTTCAAGGGCTGGCGTTGGATAGTGTGGTGCAAGGGCTGCCCCTACAAACTACAGCTAGAGTGCTAGTAAAGGATTTTACAACTTTCTTATTATCTCTGCCGGTAAGGTTCAATTATCACTTCAGTTAAAAAAATGGAGACATTTATATTGGAACAATAGTGTGTGATCTTTTCTTCATGATTTTTAATATGTGAAGCATTTTGTATGAAAATTAATGATAATGCAAGGGCATTTTCCAGAAGAATAAATTGAAAATTGGATACCGTATTTTCTCTTCTTTCTTGTAACCAAAACTTCATAAAAGTGAGAATATGCTGGAATTTGAAGTAAATTGATTGACTTGACTGAAGTTTGTTTACTTTGGACTTTTTATTTTTAGTTTGAGCTTTATCCCTAATTTACTTTCAATATTGAAAATGTAATCTTTATTCAACTCTCAGATTCTTGCCGAGATATTACCAAAAGAAACACTTCTGTGGAAACTAAAGATGCTTAAGTCAGCTTCTGCTTATGCCAATTCACGACTTTATTCAATCCAAGCTCAGACTTTGATACTTTGCAGGTTCATTTCTTTGACATTGTACATCTTATTATGTTAAAATACTGAATCATAAGTTCTTTGTTAAATTTTAGCTTTCTGCTAGAAGTGAAGTATCTTACACTTAGACTTTGTTGGAAAATTATTATTGAATCTTTCCGGTATATTACAGTATAGTTCTGCATCAAAAATCTTTCTCACAATATTTACACAAGTGTATCTCGTTATGATCAACACTAGGACAAGTAAGAAGTACTTATAGTTTGAAATGTTTCCATTCAAGAAAATGTACCAATACGAAAGGAATCACACTCCAGGGAGAAATTGTTGTAAATCCAACTTAGTCAAAGTTTCACGTCTAATAAAGATGAAAAAATTGAGTAAGTTATAAGAAAAAAGATCTATTGATTCATTGTTTAAAGTTTTTGGTTGGAGGTAATCTCACTTCTTAATGCAAATTAGACTCATATCTTATTAGTACCGTGTAATTCAATAAATTCGCTCGAAAATATACAAACGGAAATAAAATCTTAATTGGTAGTAGAAGTACTTGCATTTTAACCGAAAACAAAATTATATAATGATGAAACTAGTGGAATTTCCCATTCCTGACAGCAATTCCTTTTATGTTGTACATTAACTTAAAAATTTTATAATGAATTCCCAGCGTGGATTGTAAGTAAATCCCATTGCATACTTTTCAATTGTATGAAGTGAAACTTACTTTGTTATTTGCCCTTGTAGTGGAAAGGATGAGCTACTACCTAGTCAGCAGGAAGGTGAAAGACTACTCAAGTTACTGCCTAACTCTAAATGCGAGCTTCGTAAATTTGATGGCAGTGGCCATTTCCTATTCTTGGTATGTCATTCTCCATTTCAACCTTTTTGAATGGATCCCTGGCATTGTGTTTGAATTCAGGCATGGATCATCAATTGGAAGAAAAAACCCTAATATGGTGCCTCTATCCACAAGTAGCAGGAAGGAAGCATTGACCTGGTAACCATAATCAAGGGAACTTCACACTACCGCCGTGGCAAACATCACGATTATTTATCTGATTTTATTCCCCCAACGCCTGATGAGGTGAGAAAAGTAATAGAATCATTCAGGTAAATACAATTGGGTTAATTTGATCATATATATATTGATAAACTGATACTAGTTATACCAATGACACCTTTTTCACTTGTAATGGTCACAGTTTGTATAACCTTGTGGCAAGTGTGATGCTCTCAACAATGGAGGATGGGACGGTTGTAAAAGGCCTTGCTGGAATTCCTTCAGAGGGGCCTGTTTTGTTTGTTGGCGACCACATGCTGTTGGGATTAGACACAATTCCCCTGTTGTGTAGACTTTTTTCTGAAAGAAATATCATTGTTAGAGCGATGGCACATCCCTTGTTTTTTGTGAGATCTAAAAAAGGAAAATTGCCAGATATATCTTATTTTGATCATCTCAGAATCATGGGTGCTGTCCCTGTAGGACCAACCAACATCTTCAAGCTTTTTTCTTCCAACTCTCATGTCCTGCTATATCCTGGAGGAATACGCGAGGCTTTTCATAGGAAGGTAAATCCAAATCACTATTGCATACTATGATTTATGAACTTCATACTAAACTTATATTGCATATTCTCCATAACCTCACTTTATCTGTCTCTGTGTTTATGCTCTGAAATATCTTGCATTTTTTGAAAGAGTGTCATTATATTTTTTGGACTTACTTACAGTCTTCAGCATTGTAATAATATCAGGGTGAAGAGTACAAATTGTTCTGGCCCGAACAATCCGAGTTTGTAAGGATGGCAGCAAGATTTGGAGCCAAAATTGTTCCTTTTGGTGTAGTTGGAGAAGATGACCTTGGTAAAGTAAGTTTTGGTGTTTTTCTGAATCAATCATTTCCTTTATGAATTCATTGTACCTTTTTATCGAAAGCATTAATTCTATTAAACTTATAATTTTTACATACTTTTGTCTATGAACTTTGGGGTTTAATTTTGGTTCGCTGATTGAAATGCTTGAAGCCTTTTTTTTTTCTTCACTACTTTTGAAGCCTTTGGACCTCTTTAATTAATCCTTATACATTTGTAATTTGGTTTCCACACATAAACTTATTAAATCAATTTCTACATTTGAAAACAAGTTTAGCTTTTGTTGTCATGGCTAGTTTTTAACAATTTTATGTTGACAGTTAAAAGTTTAAACATTTTTAAGTTAGATGTAGGGTATATTTAATTCAGTTACGATTCTTCATTTAGTCTCTTAGAATAAAAAATGTACATGAATAAAAACTAAATTAAGGGTATTTTACACATTAAGGACTAAACTAAAAATTCATCATATTTGTATAGAATAAACCAGGAATGTATTATATGAATAGAGATCAAATTAAAATGCTTAAAAGGTTAACATAGGATTGTTAGCATGATGATGTCATGATAATAAAGACTAAAATAAAAATGCTTAAACGGTTAATCGTCAACATAGGATTGCTATAGATAATGTTATGACAACAGAGAAAAAATATAACGTTTGTACATGTAAAAAAGGACTTAAAAAGGTTTACATTAAGAAACCAAAACACGTATAAAGATTAAATTATGTGTTTAAGCAAAAACTATTGAATTGTTCTAATATTTATAAATTGCGTGCTTTCATATTTTCTGTAGATGTTATATAGAGGTTACTTATGACTCTAAATCCCTCTTATATATTTTCTTAATATATGAAAACGTCCATAATTGAATTTAATTGTCCCATGATATGTAGATGCTCGATTTAGATTTAGAATAACAGATTATATCACATTGGTCTTTTCAGGTTGTTTTTGATTATGATGACTTGGTGAAGATTCCTTACTTTAGGTCTGAAATAGAAAGCCTCACAGAAGAGGCTCCACAATTGAGGTATATCTTGTGTTTTTTATTTTAAACCAAATTATGAAATATATCACATTTTTATTGTTTATTGAGTTTTTTTATTATTTATTTGTTAGGACTTCGAAATACATTAATTGAATATTTTATAATATATTAAATATTGTTTGAGATATCTTGTAGGTTAGAATAAATACAATTTATTTTATTAAGTCAATTTGTAGGTTTGAATTAAGTTTAAACATGGTATCTTAATATATTAATATTAGAACTATAAAAGTCTATTTTTGTTGAGATTTAAGTTTATCATGTCACTAGCTATCAAATTCCTTTATTCTTAAACTTATTATGGTATATAAGTAAGAACAAATCTCATCTTATTAAATCAATTTTGTAATGTTAAATTAAGTTTAAACTTATTTTAATAATTATTAACATAAAATACTTTAAAAAATAAAAGTAAAACAACTCAACTTTTTAAGATTGGATTATACTTAAATCTACTACCTTAATAAATATTAAAATAAAAATATTTTCAAAGGACAACAGATAGAAAAACACAAAATCCTTGATAAATATTAAAATAAATAGATTTAAAAACAACACAGAAAAATTGAGCAAAAATTCATATTTTATGTATATTTTGTATATTTGTGCATATGCATGATTATATTGGAAATGTAGGAGTGGTGTTAGTGGTGAGGTGGGAAATCAACAAGTGCATTTGCCTTTGATTTTGCCGAAAGTTCCAGGCCGGTTCTACTATTATTTTGGAAAACCATTGGAAACGAAAGGTATATGCCCAATTTGGAATGCACATAAAATGTGGTGTTAGATTACTATTTTTCCTTTAATAGAGATATTTTTTGACAGGAAGGGAACAAGAACTGCAAAAGAAGGAGAAATCTCAAGAGTTTTATTTGCATGTGAAGTCTGAGGTTGAGAGATGTATTGCTTACTTAAAAGAAAAAAGGGAAATGGACCCCTACAGAGCCCTAGGGCATCGACTATTATACCAGGCCACTAATGGTTTTCATTCCAAAATTCCAACATTTGAAATTTGATTTTTTACACACAAAACAAGCTAATTTATTATTCATATTATAGCTGAAATTTGATTTTGTCAAAGAAATTTAATTCAGTGGCTTTTGATCAAGAACTTGCAAGGAAACTTGGAAGCAGTTAAATTCTTTGTTTTAATTGAAGAATTGGAAATTGGTTGAAGTATATCTACACGTGGCAGCAGGGTGATGATTTGGCACCAAAATTCCTTTGTTTAATTGATTTGATGTAATCCAAGCAAATCCACACGTGTTTATTTGATGTTCGTTGTTTTGAATTTTGATTCAAGCAGCTGATTCATACACGGAAGCAAGCACGAGGCAACATTCTATTCAACCACCACTCTATCAATGCCTTTGAATTAAATCAAAGCCACCATTGAATTTCTAAGTGGGACACACATAATAAATACTTAAATTTGAAGTTTATTTTAGTAAATAACTTTGGTATAAAAACGTTATATTTTGAATTGAACATTTTACTATATTTTTTTTTTATCTTTGATCTTTTTATACTTTATCTTTTTAATTGTTCACTAAAAAATTGTTAAAAATGGTTAAGTCGTTTTTAATCTTTCGGTAAGTCTTCATCAATTATTCACTTTAAGTCGTTTTTAACCTTTACCAATGTGTGTGATAGTGATATGAGTTATAACGATTATAAAATAACTTAATTTATAAGCGTGGATAAGATAAGTACAATTAGTACGAAGAATTGATCGTTACGCGATTTCAACCATCATGCAGTCACGGTGACGAGGACGTGCTTAGTTATACATATAAGAAAACAACCTTCCGGAAAGGAAATATATTTCAGTTTCTAGAAAAGTTTATAACTATATAAAAATAATTCCCTTTTTTCACATATTTATTTTTTAATATATCTTTTCACTTATATATGTAAACTTCTTTATTTATTTTCTTTTGTCTTATCTTATTATCACAAGAGAAATTAGTTTAAAAAATATTTAATATAGAAATGTGCATAAAAGACTGAAATAGTCTAAACTATAATATATGTATAGAGAAAAACATTATATATTGATGATTTCACAAGAATAATGTTACTGTAAAACCTAAACTAACGAAGTGGTTTTTAAAACATACGATGTATATTGAAAAATACAATCATATATACGATAACATATATTTTAGAGAAGTCTCTTGGAGAAAGAAAATCAAGAATTGATGTAGTTTGACAAACTTTGAAGAGATCTTAACAACTATTAAAGGTTGATGATTTAGTTGAAATCCAAAATGTTCAATGAAGTGGTAACACTTTCAGAACTCCCATTCAACCTAAGGCGTGTGATACTATTGAGAGGGAGTTGACTATGTTCAAGCAAGAAGATAATTATATTATTCCTATCGGTAGAGAATATTTACGCTATAACTTAATTTGAAATAAAGAAGTTATGAGAACATGCCTTCATGTCCACGATGTAGTTGTAGTGTTGTATTTGATGACACAACAAAGATACTCTTCGATTAAAGCCACGCTTAAGCCCAAAACAAGAACTAGTGACATTATATAAGTGTTAAGTATTAGTCTTTAAGTTTTGATATGAAATTCAAATTTATTCATGTTCGAGATTTTGATATATTTTAGTCCTAAACTTAAAACATAAATAAATATAGTCATTTTAACCTAATTACGTTAAATTATTTTGATGTGTCGAACGTGTTTTCCAGTTGACATTGAAGTGAAAATGTGTCAAAAGTATAAACAACTCAAATGCTAGCATGAAATGCATTTGGCAGGTCAAAAAAATGTATCATAATTTGGTTAATAAAAGGACTATAGATCAATTCATCTTAAAATTTTGGGGATCAAAATATATCAAAGTTCTGGATAAGAAACAATTTCAATTTAGAGTCAAAGTTCAGGAATTAAAAACATATTTAACCCTTATTATAATATTAAAGGGAAGCAAATTATTTAATCATATCCAAGAACAAGGGGAAAATATGCACCTTATTCAAATGTACCAATTGTAAAATGAGTCAACAAAATTCCTCGATGCTAATGTCTTTACTCGACAACTGAGGGGGTAGGGCTTATTTTGAAGGAACTCATTGACGAATACCACTTCTTCATATTTGTTCAAATTCTAACAAGTTCATTATGTTTTGGGTTCTTAGATCAGGGGTTATGTCCAAAATCCAATGGATAAGATTTCAAAGAATGACGAAAATTGAAATGGATTTTTTCTTAAAACAAATCATAGATTTACTCATCTAGATTGGTTTGGCTCGTGATTGAACACGAATGGTGTTCTTCTTTGAAGCTTTAGTTGGTTCTGAATTTTTTGTAACATTTTAGCACTATATAGTATGGTCTCTCTTCTTCTTCTTCTATTGTTTCTTCTTATGTTGCTACTTAAAATGTCTTATATAGGCTCCAAAGAAAATAGTTGTTGTAAAACTATTTATGCGTGTTGAGCAACTTGTGCTTTTTTTTGGTTTCTTTCTTTCATATGAAGAGCTTGATATTGGTAAATGCATTTAGTGCACTTCAAGCAACAATAATTAACTTTTCTTCAACACCCGAATCGTGGGATGTACTTATATTGTTCTTTATTTGTCTAAATTGTAATGTCTTACTATGTAAACAATACTTTCATATTGAACAATGATATTTTGACTACTAAATTTTGACAACTTTTTCTTACAACATAAAATGTCATCTTTTAAGTGGTTTTTGAATATTGAGAATGAGAAAAATGAAAAATGAAAAACCACTTAGAAAATGATACCTAAGATTGTAAGAAAAAGTTATCAAAATTTAGTAGTCAAAAAATCATTTTCGTTCCCGATTATGTATCACTTAATTCATCGAATTGTTGAAGAAAAATAACTTTTATTTTTTATCAAAATATATATCCTTTTATGTTACTTGTCCTTTGTCTAACATATCTTTCTTGACATACGAAAGTGATAGACATTCCCTATAATAGAATAAGCATTTTATGCATTTTCATTTAGTACAAAGTTAGCTTAATTCTATATGATGATTATTTAAACATATTTGTGTAATATTAAACATAAATTAAGATTGTACAAAGTTATATCATTTATTAGACGAAATACTAGATGAAATACTTACGTCTTACAAAATTTGTTCTTGAGATTAATTATCGTTTTTCAAATGAAGTATTATCATATTTTTATGTTTAGTTGTTTTCGACGCTTCATTAAAATCATGTTTGACTTTTTCTCTAATACTGATAATAAAACACAAAAATCAGTAAGTAAACTAAAAAATAAAATAAAAAGAAGGGACAAGAAATTGATGCTACATGGTCATAAAGCTCTTCGGTGCTAGAGAACACAATCAATCATGTGAGTTTGGTTTAGGCTGCAAATTATGTTTTGTTGGAATGTAAAATTATGTAAGAGCATCATTTTTTTCATAATTGTTTGTATAAGGGTTAGAACACCCTTAAGTACTCTTTTTAATTTAATTTAATTATTTGTTGATAGAAAAAAAAGAACACAATCAATCAAACTTCTGCATCGGAGAATAAATCTTTTGTCCTAATCAACCAAATTTATCTCCATGGTACCAGCTAAAAATCTTCTTTAGTTGTTCTTCTAATTAGAACAGTTTCTTGAAAGCATATTTAACCAGAATCAGTTTAAAGTTTATGACTATTTCTCCAATATTCGAGTGGCGTTTTGGTCTCAAAATCAGGTTCTGATGAGAAAAAAACACAATTTATTAATTCTCATATGGTCATCTCATCAAACACTTCATAAACAACTTTAATGTAATATTTTATCACAACGATGCAATTATTTAAATAGAAAACACGAATTGAGAAAGGTTGTTTTTGAAAATGTTTTACTACTATTAACCTAATTTATGATGAATTTATTATTTTATGTTTTAAAATAATTAAAGATTGATTTTAGGTTTTTTTTTGTAATGTAATTTTGGTAAATCGATTAGTAAAATACATTATTCTTCCATGTTTCTTAAACAGTACATGAACTATCTTTTTTTTTTCTGTAAAATGTTATTAAAACAAAGTTGATGGAAAAAATGCACTTAAAAAAAACTTAAATATTTTAAAATAATTATTTAAAATGTATTTTAGTTCATTTATTATATATATATATATATATATATATATATATATATATATATATATATATATATATATATATACTTTGAATTGATTGGTACATTTTTAATTTTTTTTTCTTTTTACCGAGTGTATCCTTTAAAAGATGTATTAACCATTTTTGTTATGATGTTGAGGTGAGGGGCTAGAGGGAAACTAATTTTATGTTTCTTTTGGTGATCGTAATATGTTATTATTACAACAGTCCATGAATTACATTAACGTTTGGTTATTATTGGCACGTGTAGTAAGTTTTTTACTTTTGTAAGAAGCATGTGATTGATGGTTTAATTTTTGTTGAATAAGAAGAATGTAAGAAAAATTTGGAATGGGTTAAGTGTGGAAAAGCTAGAGTGTGTCGTTTAGAAATGGTTTGAGAAAATGGTGGTGTGGTAGGTATAGATAGATAGATAGATAGATAGCTTGATAATAATTTGGCTAGATGAAGGAACTACATTGACAAGGTCCCTCGCAAGGCTTTATGAATAATAATTGCACAAAGAAAACACCAAGGTCTCATCAAACTCTCTTTTTGAGTAGGAATCCACTTTACTCGATCTCAAACCATTTCTCACCCATCTCATGCCTTTCACTTCCCCCTTTCAGCTTATCAACAAAACCCAACCCTCTCCTCTTACCATTTTTTTTTTCCAAAAGGGAAATTACGAGAAACGATAACTATTACACCACACAACAAACGAGGACACATTCATTATTTCACCCAAGTACTCACATATCTATTCTCACCTTAACTCACTCCAATCCCTTCAAAATCAATCACCAAAAATAAATCATGTACCCGCGATTACTCAACAGATTCATGCTTCATCACATTACAGTACTACTCATTCTCCATCATTTTATACTACTTTCTTTTACCTACAAAAAAACAATGCAAAATTGCTTTTCGTTTTTCTTTTCTTCCACGTATTTAACGTCATAAAAAAGCTTGTCCGAATTTTAAATATAGAGAAAATAAGAAACCACGGCAAAGAAGATAAGGGAAAAAAAAATGAAACTAACCTAAAATTTAAGAAAACGTGAGAAAGTTCATATAAATAAGGGATATCAGTTATACTAAAACATTAGTAGCTTGAGATTTTGGACTGAACCTAGCTAGCACTTCATAATTACTAAACCAAACCACATCACAAATTCCGTTCTCATCAGCCCTAACAAAAAGAAAGAAAAAAAAAGGGGGGGGGGGAAGAGAAAGAGACCCTTCCACTTCCGTAACACATAGTAATGAAGAAATGAAAACGTTTGTAACCTTTTTAAGAAAACAAAGTAACGACGTTAACGTGGAGCTCAACGAATGAGCGTGTTGTTCACAAGCGGAGAGTGAGGTCGAGGTTGACGTGGTCGGAGGCGTCGACATTGTGGGAAAGGACCTGCTGTTGTTGGGGTACGGTGGAAGACGCGGCGTGGAACGGAACGGGGAGGGTGGCGGCGGTCACGTAAGGGTGGGTGGCTTGGAACTGCAGGGGCTCCACATCGAGCCAGTAGGGAGGGTGGAAGAAGAGCCCGGTGGAGGGCTCCAGTGGCTCCAGCATGGGCCTGGGCCTGGGCTCGCTTTGCTTGAGGGCAGGCTCCAGCGGCAGCGGGGGCGGCGGGAGAAGCCCGTTGGTTTGCCTCCTCGCGGCTGCTCGCTCCAGCTTGTGTGCGTTTTGGTGGCCGCCGAGGGCTTGCGAGGTGTAGAACTTGCGGTGGCAGAAATGGCATTGGAAGGTGCGTGTGGTGGCTGCGGTGGTAGGGGTGGTAGTGTTGGCAGTGGTGGAAGGTGGTGGCAGTGGTCTCTTTACACCACCGTTTGTGGGCTGCTTGAGGAACTCGTACATGGCCGTTGGGTCTGCCATTGCAATGTTTATGCGTGGTAGTGAGAGTGAACAATGTGAACAGAGAATAGAATGAATGGTTTATATAATGTGAAGAGGAGGGAAGGGTTTATTGTTGTTGTAAGTTTTGGTTTGTATGTGAAGCAACCTTCTTTTCTCAGGGTTGGGCCAATATGATTGGTTTGCATATCAAATGACCGATTTGCCTACCCTCTATGGATTATATCCTTCCGACAATGTTTCCCACCTTAAATTTTTAGTTTTTTTTTTTTTAACATCATTTGGAGAAAAATAAGTTTATTTAAATAGGGGTTAACAAAAAAAAAACATAATGATTAAGTTTATGATAACGTGTTTTACACGTGGTATGAGTGTTGAATAGTTGAAGCAAAAATATATATACGTAGTGATATGAGGTTTTGAGATGCAAAAAATGGCCGCGAAAGATGGGTTTTGTAACAGGGTAATGTTAGTTGCAACGTTATGGAGATTGGAGAAAAGAAAAAAATAAAGGGAGTTAGTTTTATTATAAACGAAAATAGTTGTTGTAGTATTAGTAATGCGTTGTTATTTAGGAGAGTGAGTTTGTTTATTGTATTTTGATGGAAAAGGAGGGCAGTGTGGGAAGAAGAAAAAAATGGTAAGAGGAATCAAAGGACGTGACGTGAGTGATATGCAGAAAAGGACAAGAAGTGGGAGCACTTAGTAGAGTAGGAGCAGGGTGGTGTCTCTGGGTGAGTGTGAGGAATGAGATGAGAGATTCTGACATCGCACACACATAGACACACCCCGCAACTCGCTTTTCTCTCAACATGTCACCCTCTCATTATTCGACACCTCACCAATACGGTTAGGCCATGAGGCACGTATGAGAGAGACTCCTTCGACTAAACTAAACCCAACCCAACCATTATTATTTCAAACAAGGGGAAGAAGGAATATTGTTTCATGTATGGGGGAATGGTGAGAGATGGATGAATAATGACAAGGACATTTGATTAGATGATGAAAGCGATTGAGGGTTTTACGGTGCACGCACTGGGTTTCTTTCATGCCATGCCATGCCACGCCACATTCTCACGTTTCATGTTCCTTCGCTTACCCTAATGGGTTCGTTCTATGATGTTAAGCCTCCAAATTCTCTCTCTTCAGCTGTGAAATCGCGTGATGTCTACAATAACGGCATCATGCAGGTTTTTGTGGTCATATGAAATTTGGCTGTCACGTTTTCTTTAACTAGCTAGCTACCACTCACTCAGATAAGACACACATATCTAGCTTATCTCTATCTGATGCATTAATTATGATCTGCGTTTGCCTTCTTTCGTCTCTCCTTCTTCTCATCTACTTTTTCTTAACTCATTTCAAGTTAATTATGATCTACTTTTTTTTTTTATATATATACGTGACTAATTATTCCCTTTCTACAACTTAATGATTGTGAGTTAATAACATCAAACCAAAACAATAAAATAGGATAAACATTTTTTCATTACTTAACTAAACAATCCAAAAGTAAACAGAAATGGTATCTTTATTTACGATGCATACAATAAACCTTTTTAATTTTATATACTTTGATAATAAATATATAATTTTTATACATAATATCTCTATTTATATATATATATATATATATATATATATATATATATGTGTGTGTGTGTGTGTGTGTGTGTGTGTGTACTGGTTTAATTGTTAAAGTATTAGCAAGTACCAAAATGTTCTTCTTTACTGATTTGTACATCTCAAGGGGATAAATTTCTAACGATCTGTTAAAAGTTAGTTTTTTATACAAAAACATACTATAACCTCAATAGAAACATGAGTATACACGAAATACATTAAATAATTATAAATAACATCTTTATATTTATTCTTGTCGCATTTTTGTATATTTTATTTGAATCTATCTCTTGTTTTATTTCGTACGGTTTATGTTTGTCTCTTTACTCCACTCTCCAGATATATACACTCTAGAAAAGTGACAATGGTTTTCCATTATTGTTGGAGCACACCAACTTCACCTAAACTCAAGTTTCCATTCTCCTAAAGGAATAAAGATTATAACTTAATTGTTTATTACTATATATGAACTGTGGTAAAGTTTTTTGGTACCTTATAATTTGATTTCATTATGGATAAAATAAATATTCTGAAACAAAACCCATATTTGTTTATTTTCTTTTAATTATAAGTATCCACGCCTTTTTGTGCTATTTGCCGTCAATTTGTGACGTCAATGCAACAATGGCACGCGACACCAAAATATCTCCCATTTCCTTCCAATGCAATAAAATAAATAGTCATGTAAGGCTTATTGTCTTGAAAAACTTAATTTTAATTATAAATAATAATCAAATTTGATTATTATGTAAAAATGATAATAAATTGAATAATGATATTACGGTTATAAATTATTACCAGAAAGAAATATTGAGTGTACCACTCGATGTTGATATAATATTATCTCTTATATGATATTTTTTGGGGTTAATTGCTTGAATAATATTAGGATATTGAATATATTAGATAAAATATAAATAAGATATTAAAATTTTTGGATGAAATTAATTGAGATTTATTAAAGTAAAACTATTAAAATATTATAAATAGGTTGACACTAGCGAAGTCAACATTGTTCATTTACTATTTATTTATACTTATTTATTGCATATCTATTATGTATATCTATTATGTGTTACTGATTTAAGTGTCAGAGTGTCTTTGCAAGCACACCATCGCATCCCGATCACTAAATTGGGGGTAGACATCTCAAAAACTACAAACAAAGATAAATAAGTACAAATCAAGTTAAGGAGGATGTGTTAGTCTTGTAAGGACATCTTGATCCTTGTAAAAACATTTGTCACCTTCTATGAGACCAAGTTGGAATTTGAAAATCATATGGTATATACAAGAGAAATCGCTAACATGAGAACATTTGAGATGACATTACTCATTGAACTCTTGAAGGAGTTGTTCGAACTTAAGAAATGGAAAAATGAAAAGATTAACACCCAGACAGAGAAAAACACTCAGATGAGGAGGAAGTTAGTCCAAACATCAAACAACAACTATGACAAGGTGGGTGGAGAGGTGTCAAGTTATTCTAGACCATACCAATCTAAACTACATCAATACACCCAAAGGAAAAAGGTTGAAAACATCTAAAGAATGGTCTTGTTAAAGAAAAATGGAAACTATTTTGCCACTAAATTCAAAGACTCTTGTTAAAGAAAAATTCAAGAGACCTATGATTTTGACTAAGTGTTTAATCCAACAAAGCATAAAACATGAAGAATTCACATCTAATAGAAGTTGAGCAGAAAAACTAGATCATGAAAAAGATGCAAGTGCTTCATTTGACAGACGATAAAACACTGAGCAAAATTTTCATTTCATCTAATAACGTCGATGATAATTAGATGAAAAGTGCAAACACACATAAACATAGAAAGAATATTCTTGAAGCTTAATTTTGTGTTGTAGGGAATTTCTTTACCATTTGTTGCCAAGAAGATCTACACTAAAAACAACAACATACACATATCTCTTGAGGACCCAACTAAAGTTGTTTTGTGACCAATTATCCTATCACACAAGCATATTTCAACTTTGGTTCAGTTGTCTACATAGTACGGTGTGTAAGTTTAAGGATGTTGGTTAATGAAGAGAAAAGTAATTTTATAACATCCCGATTAGATATTACTAATTTAAATAATTTTAATATATAATAAAATAAAACTACTTTTATTATACTGTCTTTCCCAAGACGTGGGAAAATTAAAAATATTTATTAAACTTGTATAATTAAAATCCATAATTTCCATTAATCATTACAAATTCATAAACCAATCGAAATACTTTTTACAAAAAAAAGAAAAACATAAAAGAAAACACTCAAATAAAACTCCATAAAAGTTTTTCCAAATATAGCCCCTCTCCGGCTCTATGCTTCACCAACACCACCTGCAATATCATTTGCTCCTATGTAATGAATTACACGATCATCGCCAAACACAAGCAGACAGGGTGAGCTAATATATAAACATATACATATTTAATCATAAGTCAGTGTACACACACACACACACTCATCAAAGAAAACTTCGTCCCCTGATTCCATAACGCATGACCACCACCATGTGTTATCCGCGTTCTACATCTTCCGATGAGGACCTTAAGAAATCATTTGCTGCCACAAGCCACAACTCGTGGTTCCACCATTTACAAGCCACAACTTGTAGAAACACATGCGGGAAAACAGGCTATAGACCACATTTCGTAACACTAGGTGAACTTCCCAATATGAACCATAATTCGTACTCTCGACACAAGATTGGCAACATCACTGGCCACAACCTGTGGCTACTCAATCAAGTGAAGACCATCCATACGAGCCACAACTCGCACACTCACACTAATACCATCCGCCATTCCGAGCCACAACTCAAGGAATACTATGTTTTTACCCTCCATCCTGAGCCACAACTCAAGTGATGTTATTTCGAGCCACAACTTAAAGAATGCTCCAACAAAGTCCATCCTTAAGGTATTCATCCAAAGCCTTTGAAGATAACTTAACCCCTTTTGAGGACTACAACCCTTAGACCCCATCATTTACATATTCCTCTGGACGCCTCTTGATTATACACCCTTTGATGATTACATTGGTCGATATTTGCTGCCACAATTGCCTACTCGCCCCTTCGACTACGGGTCACCACCTATAGTCCACACATGGGAATGATCTTGTTACGAACTACAATCCGCAACACCAAGTGGAGCTCCTCAATACAAATCACAATTCGTATTTGTCTTAAGACTACCAAACTCGTCAGCTAACACCGAGGAGGGCAATTTTTCGAGACCCATCAGTACGAGCCAAGATCTCGCACACTTCACTGAACTTCCAAAACCACCAGGCTACAACCTCGAGTGGTCACGTGTTACCCCAATACAAGCTCCACTCGTAACTGTGCCCCTAGCAAATCATCGCCTTAAGACCTCCACCCAAAATTATGATTTGGTGTTTTGTCCATGCAATCTAACTCTACACTCGAAACCACCTGACGCTTCACACACGTCGCTAGAAGAAAACTGGTTCCAGACGCCTAGCAAAAACCACACACCGCCAAGCGCCAAATGCCTTCCAGTACCTCTGCCAAACCAGTTCCGCCTAGTAGAACCACACCTTCCGCCAGGCGCCACGCGATTCCAGTGCCCATTGCCACTATTTTGGGTTCTTATCGCCTTGCGACTTGTCCCGTGTCACTAGGCGCCATACTAGTAGCGCTAGTGCTACTAGTTTTTGGCACTTTGGGCAGGTTCTATTAAACCTCAATCACTCAACACACAATTCATAGCACGATTACGAGTATCTAGTCATAATCATACGACGGGATCACAATTCACACATTCAAGGTTTGACAATTGAGATCATGCCTCTATTCAATTAAGATGCAATCCATTATACAGTCATTATTTTACCAAATACACATACTACCTTTAACTTAAACCAACATCCAAATTTGCACACAACTTGACAGTATACAACAGGCACTATAAAACTTCACAGTCGCAAAAAGCATTACTCTCCTACTCTTTTGAGTCCCAATCATCACATGATCATAATATTTAAATTTAATTACATACATATGTTTCCTTCCCCCACCCTCTGTCCAATTAACCAATATTATTATGCACCAATATTTAAAGATAACCCACCCATGGACACCCAACACAAAATAAAAACCCAATGCCCACTACATTGATAGTCGCCTGGTGATAGTTCATGTATCGCTAGGCGGTACATGTAATTCTAGAAAAATCCTAGATTTTCCCTACACTGTGTGAACCCTAAAGTCTAAATCATTCATTCAAGCACGCATTTTAGCAGACTTTTAATGTTCCGACAATACATAGAGTTCATGCTTAACCTAATACCAATCAATTTCATGGACAAAACACCAAATCATAATAAAAAATCATGTTATCTCATTCCCAATCCCAACATGAACCCTAACCCCCAATTATAACAATATCCATGCCATTTCCAACAAATCAAGCAATCTCAGTCATTCAATCACATCTTCAACCATACATTTTATAAAAAAATTCCATCCAAGCATAACCAACATCGCAGAAACTCAAGAAACCAAACAAAATTGACCAAGTTAGTTAGCATCGCTCGACGGACAAAATATAGCCTCCAGAAAGTTCATCCTAAAACCCATAAAATTGGGTTCAAACACATGTGTCGCCTGGCGGGTCTTCATGACCACCAAGCGGTTTTTGGAAAATTTCCAGAAACGTGCACAGTTCAAAATTTTGGCAGAAACAGAGGTTTACACAATTGTCATATAATACAGAATCATATACAAATAAAATTAAACACGAAAGGAAACTCCCCTAACTTGAACTCCTTTGTTCAATTTGAGCTATTTAGTGATGGCAATGTGTCCCCCTTCCTTGGCTCTTACTATTTTCCACTCCAATTGCCTCCAAACTTCCCCTCAGCTCCCTTTTTCAGTGTAGAATAGTTTTTATAACCCTCCCAGCCACCCTCTACGACGATTAGGGTTTCTGAGTTCTTCCTTAGCGTAGCTAAAAACAATTCAAGTGTAAAAAGGAACTTATTTCTCATTAGGCCAAGGTTCAAACACACAACCATGCCATTGTCAAGTCAATGCACAATCATTCAACCAATTCACGTTTCATGATCATCATGCTCAAGCATATTATTAAAATTAATGAACAGTTAAATAACACACTAATGGCATCCACAAGACTCGAACCCAAGTCCTCCTATACTAGCCAATTACTCTCAACCACTTGAGTTAGTACTAATCCTTGTCATAATTGCTCACATTAAATGTCATAAAGGTTCCCATTGCTCATATTTATTAAATAAATATTTATTGATTTAATTTTCTCATGTCTTACAAATTCTACCAAATTTTATCTACGTCCAAAAGCTTTGTAAGAACACAATTTGAGTTCAACATTGATCAAACTAGTAGAGAATTCTTAAGCACTACAAGAATTTTCATTATTACTAATGGAATAAATTTATCTGTAAATCTTTGATAAAATTAATTAGTAAGAACCTCAATGATTTATTATGTTACCAATGGATATTTCCGTTAGTAACTTGTCTGACGACCAACTCCATCAGTAAATTCCATTGGTAACTTGTAACTTTTATTACCGGAGAACTTTTTTTGTTGATAAATCCATTGGTAAATTGAGCAAAACATTTCTTGTCAAGTCTAATAATTTTTTTATATATTAAAGGGACATGGGAGAGGAGACGAAGGAGGTGACAATATAGGCATGACAATGACGAGGAGGCGTAATTGCGATGTGGAGGTGCGACCTTAACGTGGCGACGCATTAATGACACAGAGGTGCGATGGCAATGACAACTTAAGTTAAAAGAGAAGGAGGATGAGTCAGAGTTAGGGACGATGGAGGTGGACGTGACGACGACGGTGGAGACCCAACAAGGAGTAGAGAAGGACTGGAGGAAGAAGAAGAAAAGAAATAAAATAGAAGAGGATGAGGAGGGAGAAGAAGGAAAACAAAATCGTGATTTGTACTGACAAACTTTATTGATAATCAAAATTTGTAGGTAATTACTGACAGATGTTTACTGAAAGACTTATGGTCATCAATAATTATAGACAGATTTTGAGATCCATCGATAAAATTTATCAACGAGCACTATACCAACGAATTTATGGTCATCGATAATCCTTCTATAAATTTGACATACCTATGATATTTCGGTATTACTGACGACTTGTGTTCGTTGGTAATATGTGATTTTCTTGTAGTGAAATTTGTAAACATAAAAAGATGCAAGTGAAACTTGTGGTTTGTTGATCAAAAAGAAATTTTCTTTGTCTTAAGCCAAGGGTGACTTTTAATTTAATGAATACTTGTGTTTTATCAAGATTGACTATTTGTTAAGGAGTATTTGATATGTTAGTCAGGAGTGACTACATTCTGAAATAATAATTTTTTAATTAGGACTCGCTAAGTGTCAAGGAATACTTGTATTGAGTTAGTCAAGAATGGTTAAAAGTCAAAATAATACTCATGCTTAGTAATAGTAGTTTTTGTAGTGGAACTAAACTAGTTTGTCAAAATATAAAAATATTGAGTAATCATTCCTTCCTTAATCTATTGCAATGCAAGATACTTTATTTGTATTAACTAAAAAATGAGAGTATTTGTTAAAGACAATTTCTAAAACTCATTGGTGATCACCTATCATACAAGTTATTGTCTTACTACATAGTATCAGGTGATAATTTGAGAAAAAGTTTAAAAAAATTGAAACATAATTCAATCCTTTTTTCTTGTGTCTCTTTAGTTTTATATAGTTGGTAACATAGCTTAGCATCTAAAGGGTTGACTATTTGACAACATCTAGAGGAAAATATTCGACATGATAGGAATGGAGTCACATCAACTTATCACAAAAGTAGGTCTCCTTTTGCAACCTCCAAGGAGAAAACTTTCCATGTTTGAAAGATTATATGGAGATGTAAGTTAACTCCACAATTATCAACTATGACATATCATCACAATGGGGACATAGAGATATCTTCCCCATAAAAAGAATAGGAAGAAGCAAATTTCAATGAAATGCAATTGAACTACAAAGCTTGGTACACACTCATTTGAGCTTTCTTCAAAAGTTAGTATAAAAATACATGTATATTGAAAACAAATAAGGTGATATTAGATTCCTTGATCATTAACTGTGAGGAAAATGAGGATATACAACTAAAAAAAACTACAACCCTCACAAGATAGTATGATTCTTTCACCATGAAGGATGGTCAAAGTGTAAATGATATGTTTTTGAATAATGCAAATTCTTCTAAATAGGTTGGTTGGAAGCTCTTGGACATTGCTTCTCCAAGGTCTAGATAAATTTAAAGTTGATAGATAACATGCCAAAGATTTAGGAACCCAAGAAACAACCATGAAAAAGGCTTAATATCTTAAGAAGATCATGTGGGATGAGGTGCATCTCCAAGATAAAGTCAAAAGGAAGCTTCCACGTCATCAGAGATAGGGATCAAGACAAAGGTTAAGATTATGCCCATCAAAAGAAAGAAGATTAAAGCTCTAAAAGCTTTAGGGGAGGAATAAAGATGACAACAAGTTGGGTTAGGTATATGTAGTGCCTATCTACTACTTGTCACGTCCAAAAATTCTACCACGTTACCCCTGTTCTTACCCATAGGGACCCATGATGAAAATGTACTTGTGGGTTTTCTGTATACCCACAAGTACACATAGATACTCATAGATATTTTATATTTTATTTTTCTAAAATTTCAAATAAAATTATTTAAAAACAAATCTTTAAAATATAAATTCAGATAAAAAAATAATTCTAAAGTAAAACTCAAATCAAATTACTCAATAAAATATTAGTGTAAGTTAATTTGGTCTTTTTAAATGAATAAGTAAATAAATGAATTCCACCAAATTTTTTTTTTTAAAAAATCTCTTACAAAATGACTTCAATTTCACAAATCTAAATAAAAAATTAAAAATTTATGAAGTCAACTTTAAAATGATTATTTCATTATTAATATTTCTTTTGCTAATAATTTTATTTTGGTCACTTGAATATAAAAATAAATATTTAAATAAAATTTATTAATAATTATTAGTTGGTAAGAGATATCTATGGGTCAGATATCATGATACTCGTACCTACCCCATTAGTAAGTAGACAATTAAATACCTTTATCTATTACCTGTGAATACCATTAAGGATAAGCATTTAGTATTTGTCATAGATTTTACCCATAGATATTCGTGGGTACGAATTTGTTTGTCATTCCCAAGGAGGAAGTAAAGAGATTTGAGGTTGAGTCGATAACTTAATCGATGAAGAAGTATCACTAATGTCCAAACTATTTAAGAAGTTTGTTAAACATAAAGGACAAGGAAACAAATGGTTTCATCTCTAAAGAAAAGAAAACTTGTATATACCAAACAAGGATGAAGCTTGATAAGACATCATCTTTAAGTGCAAGAAACCTAGACGCATACAAATTGAATGACCCAAGATGTGAAAGAAACCAAAGCTCAAGAAGAAGAGTATGATTGAAACATGGGAAGATAAAAACTCAAAATCATATTCTAGCAAAAGAGAACATGCTAACCCATGTTTGATGCCAAACATAGATGAAAAGCTATACTCTAAACCTTTCTCTATTTTTTTCTTAGCCTTTGATTCTTCATCATTTAATGATGAAGATGAAGATGATCTCTCTTATAAGGATTTTCTCAAAAATTACAACAATTCATATGATTAATATTTGATGCTCAAACAAAAAATTAATTTAAACCTTTGTTTTCTTTAAATGAAAAGTTGAAGAAAGAAAAAGGTGCAACTAATGAAAAAGCATCTATTATTGATTAGATTATTTCATCAAATGCAATCAAAATAAGAAATATGGAAGGAAAGATAACATGTTTTAAGCATTCTTTTGACATTTTTCTAAAGCTCTAAAGCTCTAAATATTTTGGTCTTGACATCTACACATGTGTTTAATAAGTATGGACTTTGTTATGATCTCTAAGGAGAGAAAGATCATAATAATTTTTTCTTTGAAAAGAAAAGAATTTTATGTTCTCACTATGGCAAATCTAGACACCCAGTGCCAAGTGTAAACATGGGATAAAAATCCAAAAGTCAATGAGAAAGGACACAAGAAAAACTGGCTATTAAAAAACTCCCATAATTTTTCTTGCAACATTGATTTATAGGAAAATGATAGGAACTAAGTTTATTCATGGATTGAGGGTGCTCGCCACTGGTGTTGACTTCCTAGTTATGGGATCTAAATCATCCAACAAGTGCACTAGTCTAATTATAGCATAACAAGGTCATATCCACAAAGGTTTGATAAACAATGATAAAGGTCTGAAAGTTTGAAAACAATTTTGATAAATACTAAAGATAAGTGATGATGATTAAGATGTTGGGATTGAACTTGGCTTCCTTCACTCTACTATACTACTACCTTTAATTCTCTATAAGTTATGTTCTTTACTTTAGTGCAAATTGTAAAAGTACAAACAATAATAAGTATCATAAGACTATATAAAAGTTGAGTGCATAAGGCTCTATCATGTATACATATACATGACATTTTCAAGAATGATAAGACAAAACAACTACTACAAGACAAATCTACATGTTCTACCTACAATCTTTCACATACGAAGAAATTAATCTTACTATTTTTCAAGATAGATTCTAACAAAAGAAAACCTTCTAATATCTTATGTGTATCAAAGCATATTTTTTTATCCTGAAACTAGGTGATTTTATACATAAGTTGACTAAACTCTGCAAAAGCAACTAAAATCTTGAAAAGATAAAAAAATATTGACACATGCTTAAATAACAAAAAAAAAAACGAAAGTTACAAAAAGACTGCGTGTAACTAAGGGTGGTAATGCGGTCGCCGTGGTCAATTTAGGCACAACCTGCACTTGGTCCACAAAATGCGAGTTGAGATAGCCCACCTCACTTTTAAAAAATAAGCTGAATGTTATAGCCCGCCTGCATACGTCTAGTCCTACAAGTTAGTCCACATTTTGTATCACTATCTTTCCTCCTTTTAGACTGCGACTCCATGTTGGATATGTTTGTGCTCTTTATAGAGGCGGTGGTACTAGTGCACACGCCTAACAAATAAAAGTAAAAAACTTTCATCATTTTCGATCTAAAAAAAATACCAATCTTTGAATTCATGTACCCGAAGGGTTTTTATTCATAATAGAAAAATTTATCGGGATTGTTCTTTGAAAGACACAATAAGTATTGACGACATTTTGCATATCCTCCAGCATTTCTGAATTTTTTACTTTTTTTGCATCATCACAACCTTTTCTTGATCCAAGATTAAGTTTTATCACTTGAAAGATATATAATCATCCAATATATTCCCCAAATTTAATGAAGATTTGCATACCTAGAAAACAAAAATGGAAGAATTAAATGAATGTGGTTAGAGAGAATGAGAAAAAGAGTTGTGCATTGTTAAAGGAGGAAAAGGGAAACTTGGTTGAGTGGACAACATTTTGCATGTCATTCAACATTTCTGAATTCTTTACCTTTTTTGAATCATCGCAGCCTTTTCTTGATCCTAGATCAAGTTTTATCACTTCAAAGATATATAATCACCCAATATATTCCCCAAATTTAATGAATACTTGCATACCTAGAACACAAAAATGGAAGAATTAAATGAATATGGTTAGAGAGAATGAGAAAAAGAGTTGTGCATTGTTAAAGGAGGAAAAGGGAAAATTGGTTGAATGGGGAATCGACAAAAAGGGAGGATATCTCCATGTGGAAGGTGGTTGGGGAGTGAGGATTTTAAAAATGGACCAATGGACTGGCCCGTCTCACCCCGTTCTAGACCTGTTCAGGTTGCGAGTTATGTGGGTCGGGTTTCAACAGATTAGTAGGCTCAAAATCAACCCACCTTGCATTTTTCTTAATAGGCATGTGAGCCGATCCGCTTTGCCACCTCTGCATGTAACTTAGAAGGGTTACTTTATGAAGATCCCTATTTAAGGAGTAGGTCATGTGCATACAATCCCTAAATCTTGATCATCTTAATGCAAAAGCATTACAAATATTAAATCTACGATCAAAGTACAAGCTAACTTGACCACCTACTAAATCATCTAACTTTAGATATCTATACAATATACAATTCAAACCATCACAAAAATGCAATTTTTTAAACCTCACACAAGCACGATAACCAAAGTTATCAAAATTAACAAAAAAAAAGCAATTTTAACACACTTCAAATAATGACAAGTGGTTGCATCACATTCTAACACATGGTCACTTAAAAAATCAACACGTGTCCAATTTTTTAAAACTCTTACATTTCCCTCTAAGACTACCTTATCTCTTTTATCGGAAACCCTAGTTGTCATGAACATCTTTTTCCAAACACTATCTCTCCTCTCTCTTGTTCGAACCACAGTCCTATTCCTCTTTTATTTATAAACCTTAGACATCCTAAAAAAAAGCTTCCATTCTTACTCTCTTCCTCTCAACCTTGGTCTCTCACATTCGCTCTCTACCTCTTTCCATGGATCTCTCGATCTATAGAGGTGGGTTTTATTTTTTTTCTCTCATTTCTTCATTTTGTTCATTTTGTTTATCATTAAAATGATCTCTCTTTCTCTCATTCTTTTTGGGGTTTTTTTTTGTGTTTTTTGAGCTTTTTTTTACCGTTCACTCTATGTAATTATCTTTGTTTTTTGGCGTGAAGAAATGTTTTCCCTTTTTTTTGTCTCTTCGAAACCCTATGAAGTATAACCCCTGTTCTATGTTTGTTTTCTCTTCTGCCTTGATCAGGTAATATTTAATTTTTTTATGTATCATTTTGTTAGAGGTTTTTTGTTTTTTGTTTTCTGATGAATGTGTATCTCTCACTGTTAAGAAATATTTTACCTTTCTTTGTTTATCTGAAATCCTAGACAACATAATTCCTTCTGTGTGTTTGTTTTCTCTTCAGCTATTTATTCTTATATTGTATCATTTTCTTAGTCGTCTTGTGTCTTTTGTTTTCTGTTGAACTTGATAACCAATATTTTTGTTGTTCTCCTTTGATGATGTAAGGTTTTATCATTAGACCAGGTAAGATTTATTCTTATATATTTGATTGTTCATGTTTTTTTTATGTTTCTATTTAACACATAACTTTTTAGGTGTTTTGTATACTATGAAGTTTGGGTTTAAAGATAACTCCTTGATTATTCTGTTTTAATGGTTGTTTCCTTTAGTAGTTTCGAAAATTTTATGATGGCACATTACGTGTTTGTGTTTTCTTGCATATACTTTTGGTTATTTTTTTTGTCTTAGGTGATGATCTGACTTTTGTTGTTTTCATTTTTGTGTTGTGTTCATATGGCTCTTTGGAACAGATTTTTATGATTTGCAGAACCAAGTTTGAAAAAAGTTTCGATCCAGTGAGAATATGGATAAGTTGACGGCGAGTTTTAAAGCATTACGTGGATAATTTTGATTAATTTGTCTCATATTTTCTCGTGACAATACAATTTAGATCGAGATCAATTGATGCTCTTTTTGTGTCTATTGTAAAAGGCAATTTTAGTCAGTGATTGGTTATTTTACTGTCTTTATTACCATCTTGAAGTTTGCTTTGTAAAGTTTAAGATGATATCGAAATGCTTAGATGATTACATAGATTTTTCATATGACCAAGAAATACAAGTATGGATATTATGAATTGTTCTTGAGAACAACTGCTACAATCTTTTAGTTTCATTTTTCACTTAGTTTGTTGCAATTCCCCTCATTGTGTGGATAATTCTATCACTAACAAATGTCATTGTAAAAGATTTTGTGATTTTAAAGGTATAGTGATATTGAGATAATCTCTTGAAGGTTGTATTTGGTTACTACATATTACTAACATTTGGTTTCTTCAGAGTCTATGTCCGAACTGTGGTATTGAAAATACCTCTTTATTTGAAACTATACTCTTAATTTCAAATGGTGAGTATATGGTCTTTGTAATATGGACTTTGTATAGCATATAACATACTAACACTCCTGAGATTCTTCTCTTCTTTTTTTTTTTTATTGTGGTCTCTTATTTTAATTCATACTTATCATCATTACATAAAAAATTAATATCCATTTTTAACATTTGTTTTCAATTATTAAGAAAAAACAAATTCATTCATCTAAAAAATAATCCACTATAAATAAGTCTCTCTTCTTTATTTGTTGTTTGCCTATTTTTGTTTATAATTAACCTTCAATTTTCTTTTTGTTTATGTTCGTGTGTTTTTACCTTATGAGTATATAAGTTGGAATATTGCTCTAGAAAAGCTAGAACAAGTAGAGAATAATTTGGCTAACTCTTTTTATACAAGTAGAATTTCTATATCAATGTTTTGAGGTTTCATATGGATTATTGAAGTTTTTCATCATTGTCGATTTTTGATGTTGAAATTCTCTTTGGGTGATTATCTCTCCCGTAGTTCATGTTGTATACTAACTTCATGTTTGGTGTGGATTTATGTTGCATTTTCTAAAAGATTGTTATAGATCTTATTCTTACCATGAAGCATGTTAGTTTCTTTCAGAGTTGTAGAATTGGTTTTGTTGTTAATCATTTTAGAAATGAAAATGCAATCAGTTACAACCTTGGTTCCATATAAAAAAATTATGGTAAATATAATTTCTTATGAAGCAAACATTTATTGATTCTGACATACTAATCAATATTATATATATATATATATATATATATATATATATATATATATATATATATAAATCATGATTCTAAATGTCTTATAATTCAAAATATTATTACCACTTTATATAATATATTTTTATATGAATTACTTGCTTTTGAATACATTAATTATTTTTTAAATTAACTAAAAAAATTATGCATAAAAATAATATGCAAATTTAGATTGAATAATAAATCAAATAATTATGATATTTTTTATTTTTGTAAATTTTATCGTATTTTTAAAATCAATGATATATTTAAAGATCAAACACATTTTGCCAAGATCATAAAATAATTAAAATTTATTATACAGTGAAAATCATTTTCTTATAAAATTATACATGAAATAAAATATGTGGATGAATAATATATATAATACTTTTTTATTTAATTAGTAGAATAACCAATTGATTTAAAGTCACATTGATATTTGTGTTTTATTATTATTGTAGTATTTATATTAACTAACTTATATACTTTTTCAAATATAATTTTTAAACGGATAAATAAACTTTATAAAAGTAGAAAGTAAAATTTAAATTTAGTTTACCAAACAAAATACTACTTTATCACAAATATCGAAATTATTTTCACAAGAACATTTAAATTTTATTTTGTTAAATCATTTTTGTGTATAAAAGCTAAGCTAATTTGCATGTAATTAATATATTTTAATTACTTATAATAAATAATTTTTTTAACTAAAAAAATAGTTATTTTTACCAAAAACAAATAAGATAAAACATGTTTTTTTATCATGTTTTTTTTTTCTTTTTCAGCCTTTGTTTCCATATTTATATTTGTGGGATTTTTCAATTTTTCTTTGAATATTTAAAGTTTGTGTTTTTCTTTTTCCAAATTTTTGTAAGTTTTTCATCTGATTTGTTTTAATTTTTTCACATAGGTTCAAATTTGTGTTTTTTACCTTACTCTCTTAATATGTTTTCTTTTCAATTCTTTTTACAATGTTTTTCTTTTTTCATAATTTTTTAATTTGTTCTTGTGTTTTTCATGTTAAAATCGATGTTTTTATATTTGTGAATTTTTTAGATATTTTTTTCTTTTAGATTTCATTTTAATCAGTTAGAGACTATGATTTTAATTTTTAAATCCCCACATTTGTCGTTGTTGTTTTCAAATTTGGATTTTGTTTTTTAATTTTTTTTTAACAAGTTAAGGTACAGTAAACATTCATCTAAGTCCGCATTTTGATATTGAGAGTTTAATGCGATTTAATTTCGATGTAGACTTATGACATTTTAAGAATCATGTTACAATATAGAATATTAGGTGTCATATATTTAAGAGTGTTGAGAATTTGTATGGACTGTAAAAATATGAGAGATATAAGATATATGATCGATCTAAAATATATGTTATAGAACAAACTTGTTATTTTATTTTATTCATGTATTTTCTTTATATATATATATATATATATATATATATATATATATATATATATATGAATACTAACTTTTTAAGTTTATATGTCTTTGACCAATATTTTTGTTTAAAAAAATTGTAATAGTGATGAAAAGTTATTCATCTTAGTTAACAATTTAATTCTTCCACTTAATTTTAATTTTCATCCGTGAGTCTTATTATTATTTTTAACCAAAAGGTCTTTTGGAGTTTTAAATCATAATTTTATCAAGTACTTCTAAAGTATTTAAATATTTCATTTAATAGTACATATTTATTTTAAATTATTATTATTTTTCTATCTATCTATTATTATTATTATTATTATTATTATTATTATTATTATTGTTATTATTATTATTATTGTTGTTGTTTTTGTTTTGTTACTTATTAACAGATTCTACGTGGGGTTTTATTTGGAAACTGAAATACAATTTTTTTTTTGCCTTAAATTAGTTTTGTTGTATTTGAATTTTAATTGAACTATGGAGTAATTTCCAATTTTAAATGAGGTGAAGTTAGAGAATGGTTTAATAGTTTCAAGTATTATAATTTTTTTTTTTCATATCACTTTGATATTTGTTAATGGCTCACTCTCACTTCTACCTTGTAGAATAAAAAAAACATAATTAGAAGACTAACAAAAAAGGTAGTTTTGCTCAATCCATCTAGAGTACCAGGTATGAAAATAATTGTGTAATGTCATCAACGTTTTATGTTTCTTAATTTTATATGCATATGATATTCTTATTTTTCTATTTGTTGGATACATTTTTTTCTTTGCTTTATTTTTTTATTTGTGTATTATATCTTATATCTTATTCTTCATGATGTTTGGTTTATAGTGAAATATTTCAATAATTGATTAAAATAAAACTAAATGTAATTCACTGTAAATGAAATCAATTAAGAAGTATTTATTACATGTGAGGACTTTACATTTGTTTAAAAACTCACACACACAAATTTTATTAAAAGATCTTCGTGTCAATAATTCGTTTTGAAACAAGTTTTGTGACTATATCAAATGTACATTTAACTTTTTTTTTTATATTTCGTGTTAAACAATATTTTTTAAATCGATTACAGCCATTAGATAATCTATTATACTTAAAAATTTCATATAATCAATTATATTAAGTACATAATCAATTTTACAGCCCTAACATAATTATATTTTTATATTTTATACTATCAAAAGACATATATAGAGAAATATATTTATATTATACTAACGTAAAAAGAGACGTTATATATGCATTTTTTAATATTTATAAATTATTTAAATTTTAAAAGTCGTAAATTAAAGAATAAAATTGAAAACCACACAAAGTGTATAGTTGTAAATATTATTATAGATAAAATAAATGTTAGTTGTTGAAATAAAAAATAATTACTAAAATAATTAAAGAATAAATAATTTTTTTAATAAGTAGTTATTTAAATTCAAACAAATAATTACTAAAATAATAAAACTGAAAAATATTATGAATAATTATTGAAATTCAAAAAGTAATAAATAAAAAGATAAAGTTGTAAAAACAAAAAGGAGATTAAAGAGATATATCCTCTTTATATATACTTTATATATAGTCATATATAATTATATATAACATATCAATCAAGTTATATAACATAGTAAAATAATAATAATGTATAAGTAAAATAAAATGTGAAAATAATAAAATAATTAACAACAAGAAAACTATAATTTAACATCTAATTAAAATTAATTTATAATAATAAAAATAATTTTATCACTTTATAAATATATTACCTTTTAGTTCTTTTAAATTTTACTTTGTTAATTAAATCACTCAAAAACTCTCTTAATTTTTCATTCTATTCTTATTAATCTAAACTTTGATAAAAGATATGAGAAAATAAAGATTCATTCTAGAGAAAAGTATTATATGAAATTAATTTTCTATTGGTAAGTAGTATAGTATCCAAATTTTTAGCAAGTTAAACATTTATTAATTATTAACTAAGAAAGATTAACAATATACTTTTTAATACATTCTTTCTGATACATTTTTCTTTTTAAAAAAATAAACCCTCTAAAATGATGATGTTATAATCGGATTTCTCCTGTGAAATTAAAGGTAAACTTTAGACAACATAATGCATAGTTATAATTATTAATTGTAAAATTAAAGAACTAACAATTTTGAATATGCATTTACGGACTTGATTTCCTATCATTTTGACTTTTTAAAATTTAGCTAGAAACAAGTGACCTATGTGACTGGTTTTACCTTTAACAGCAAATTTAATGTATAAATAAGAGTAAATTTTTAACAAAACATAAAGAAAAAAAAAAAAAAACCTCTTTCATTTCTTTGTGTAGTCTGCTTTCAAGAGTAAACTAGTTTGGTTGGAAATAACCAAGCATCAATTTCTTCAGAAGAGATCACGGCTTAAGCTTTAAAAGTGTGCTTGAACAACAAAGTAAATAATACGTACGTTTATATGCTAGAATTGTAGCAAAAGCACATAACTCAAGTGTATTAAACTATTAAAATCCATTATATTATTAAATTTTCAATCAACAAGTATAACTATTTTATCTCCTGAAGTGCACATTTTAAAGAAACCAAATCATTTAGAATCAACGACCAAGAAATCAATAATAACCAGAGAAAACGTACGTATAACAAGAAAAATTCGCCAATCTCTTAAGTTTTTCAAGACTCAAGTTTGATTGTAACCATTTACCACACGCACTTCTTAGAAAGCTGCTATGGGTCTAGAATATAATTCAAAGGATAATCAAGTTCCACCATTCACATCAACATCCACTTTTCATGGTAATTGTATAATTAGGTCAGAAATTGAAAATAGTTAACCCATTAAATTATTGAAATTGTTTTACTATTTACATGAGGAAAAGGGTTAGTGCTATTTTTCCAGAGGACATGACTCGAGTGGAGACAAACTTGTGATTATGTACAAGAGGGTCAGCAAAAGCAGCATGCTTTTTTCTTTTCGTTTTTTTTTTTTTTTTTTTTGGTAAACTAGTATTTCAGTTGATGTCAAAGTACCTTGGATCTTCAGGGAAATGGTATTCCACGTTCAACTGCCAAACAAACCACAACAGAACTTGTCACATACAAGAAATGCAAACACATAGATTCCAAATTGCATAACACACAAACCAAGACATCAATCATATTCTGCCTGCAACTACAGGAATCAAAACAACATGTAACATAACTCTGTTCAACCTTATAGATAAAAGGGAAATGATTAGACATTTTTAATGAATTTATCATCCAAGCATGGTTTCAATCAAAATCATGGGACAAAGATTCAAATTTATATGCCTCCTAGAAAACATGACCACTCACATCAATGAGCCAGATTGGTTAGCATTGAAAAACACAAGAATTAACTTGCATCTTTAATGTTACACTACACTGGTTTCTGTTCTGGGGGCACGTTTTGGACAAATAACTTGATTTAACATCTCTACAATAAGAGCTTATGTCACAAGCGCTTAATCCCCAAAAGCCTATTTTGATAGGTTAAGCTTACAAAAGTGAGTTTGTGACCCCCCTTTTAGCTCTTTTTAACTTATTGATAAACCACTTATAAAAGTTTTCCCAAACTCTTTCTTGAAGTAATTTCCAAGTGTCAATTTTGAGCAACAAACAACACCCAAGAAGTACAAAGAACAAAACATAAGAATAGTAACGATAAAAATGAACCAGAGAAAAAAGTAAGCAAAAAAATTTCCACACAAGTAATCTGAAGCCATATTGCTTTTCCACACAATCAAGTAAGAGAACCACAAGACATGCACATACCTTGCCCTCATCAGCATCTGAATGACGTTGAGGGAACACAACCCTCAAATCATTACATAAGTAGAATCTTCGCTCCCCTTCCAAGTTTAATCCAGATTTTTCTTTAAGAGAAGCATGTTTGCTTTTTTGAGCAGATCTATTGGTCTTCTTAGGAAAAGGGCAAATAAAGCGAAGGTGGAGAGCATAGCGAAGTGGACCACCACTACTACAATTGTCCTTCACCTTTGAACAGGAATTTGGTGATTTCCTTGATCCATCACATGTTTTATCCCAACAATCCTTTCTTTCATTCCTCTCACATTTATCACCAATATATTCAAAGTCAGGTTTTGCTGCAGAAGGAACTCCAACCATTTTTGTGTTTGAAGACTCCTCTTTGTTCATTAAACTCAACAAGCTACAGCCCTTTCCATTTCCCTGATTAGTAGATTTCGTTTTATTTACAACATTAACTGCATCTCCATGCATCACTTCTCCTTCACATGCAATGTCATCATTCTTTTGCATTGGTGCAATCCCCTTATCAATCCAACTTCCGAAACCAGGTGATCTCTGTTTCAACTGAGGGGAAATGGACCCGGAAGATTCAAGGGTCACTTTCTGCCGCAAGAATGTCTACACCATATATAACAAGAAATCAGAAACTGATAATTAAATAACACAGGTTTAAAATATAAACCAAAGTGCACCCATACATTTGGAATTATAGATCAAATGTATGTTTTATTGGAGGACATACATGAACTGATTAAATGTGAGTACATGAAATATGAAAAAATTATCAAGAATTCCATTTTACAATGACAAAGACGTCTGGGTTAAGTGAAAACAATATCAACATTCTGTAAAAGCAGGAATGGTAAAAACATTTTCTCAAACAAAAGTCCCTTGAGCTGTATTTGAATATCTTATAGTAAGTGGAATAAAATGGAATCAGAGAGGAATAATTTACGGACAAAACTTACATTTTATATAATAGTTATAGTTAGTTTTATTCTCCAATCAAATTTGGAGTTTCACTTTAAGAATAACCTTACCATCATATTAAATGAATTACATAATAACTAAGGTGAAACTACACCAACAACAGTTATAGTATAGTATCTTTGTTCTAAATTTACCCAGCCATTATTTGCATGATGGAATGAATAAAAAGGGTTCATCTCATACCTCCAAATTGAAGGTGACGAAGGGCATTGAATGGAAACTAAAGGATGAGGATGAAAAGTAACATTTTTCAAAATTACTTGAGGGTTTGTATGAGATTGCAGAGAGGGCCAGAGGAAATGAAGAGAAAGACAGAAGCAGGGTGGTTTGGATGGTTAGAGGTGAGAGAAAAGTGAGAAAATCGAGAGACAGACGGACCCACATAATCAGAATCCGTGCAAGATTGTGAAGAGCGTGGAAAGTAAGAAGAACCATAACAAAAATCAATTAATAATTGATTATGATGTGCTCTTTTAACTATAGTTCACATTAAAACAACCGCATAATCAACTATGGGATCATTTAATTGATGGTAGAGTTAGTTTATTTCTACTTTTATTCAAATATTCTTTTAATATAATAAATGACACTAATAATGATAAATGAATAATAAAATCTTCAGTCAAAAACTTTCATTTCCACTCTACTTCTCACCTATTTTTCTTCCTTTCTCTTCTCCATTCTTTTACTTTCCCTTTCCACCAAACAAAGCATAATAGAAACTTTAAGAAATCAAATTGGTTCCAAAAAGGATAAAACTAATGGATTTATCATCATTGGGGAACCAATTGGATGCTACCAACAAATGGAGGATCAGTGTAATGTAATGTTTGGAGGGAAAAATGGGCATATACTCTTTAAAAGAAATCTAAGAGGTTCTATATTGATTTAGTTCAATAAATACTTGCCAAAAGTATCAACTTAAACAAGAAGCATTCTATGAACTACAAACAGGTATCCATATCCCCAGCAAAATGTCCAGATCAATTGATGAATCATAGATTCAGCCAGACTGATAAATCTTACTTTGGTACCAATTGGCATGTCACTCAAATCATAGTTGCAAAAGAAAGTGTGAAGTGGAGTCTTTTCTGGATTGCTTAGCACCTGAACAGAGCAATCAAATGTAAGGCCTTTGTTGTGCAAAAAAAGATGCCATTCTGCACAAATATCTTGAAAGTAAAAACTCAAAAATTGAATATGTAAGCAATATTGAAAAATGAGAAGAGAAGAACGAGAATAATTGAAGCACAGCTTATATATTTGTTTTTTGTAGGAATTTGGGAAGGAGTAAAGCAGGCAAAGTACTGATGAGAGTGTACTAAAGTCCATTCCAAATACATCAATCGTTTCCCTTTCCTTCCACCTAAAACATTCTCACCCACAGGCATAAATGAAGAAATACATAATATATATATATATATATATATATATATATAACACATAAAACATCCATTTTCTAGACACCACAAATAAAAATAAATTCTTGCACCAAATTTATATAACATTGCAAACATACTGTGAGACCAGTCCAGTTAAACGGACTAACCTGCACAAGCCCACATTTGAGTGGAACTAAATTTAACTGGCCCATGCAGTATAAGAAACCAGTGGGCAAAACAACATTTTCTTTTATTCTCAATGATATTTCTTTTTCTAAAACAATAATAATAATTAACTTAGAACATGGATTGTACAAAACAAAATGGTCATTTCTTAAAAGAAAATAACATTTATGCAGAGATGAAGACAAAAAAGTTGATCCACAAACAAAACCATTAACCCACATAGGCTCACAACTAAACGGATTAAGAATTTGCAGACCCAAGTCTGTGCAGCCTTGTGAGCTATGTGAACAGCTCTGAGCTATTGACAGTTCCATACACAGCTTTTTATTTATTAACAATACATATTTTACCTCCCTTAATGTTAAGGGTACCACAACATTCCTGCATATATAAATTGAAGGCTCTAAAAAGTTGTGAATCATCAGAAGGATATAAATTGAAGGCTCATGAGAAGAAGGCACTCAGATAGAGGGGTTAAAACTTATAACAGCAAAACTAGCATATCAATACCAGTTGAATCCGTCCCTTCACTGGTATACGCAATCGGCTTTTTACAAGTTGTGAATCATCATTTCTGACCCCTGGTTTCAGAAATTGGCCTCCAAACTTGCTTGAAGAGGAATTGCCTGCAAGATCTATTGATGCATAATATAGCAAATAGCAATCTCCATCCACGCTAGTAACAGAAAATGGAAGCTTCTGTGATTTAGGAGAAAAGCTTCCACCAGTAATGCTTAGCACAGCAAGAAAACCATCAATTTTCTACATGTAGTAAACACAAACAAACAACCACAGGTCAGTTGTCGAAAACTTTACACTGCACTGAAGTTTAGAATCATGAACAAGAGCAATTACAGTATTGTAATTAGCATAGAGCCAGACCTTACTACAGTTTCCAGATAAGAATCGTCCAGATAAAAGAGACTCCTCAAATGAACCAACTAAAGACCTCCTGACAGAAAGCCCACTCAAACTTCTAGTAAATCTCATGGAGTGAGAGGTGGGACCTGAATCTCGAGATAGTGACCAATTCATGTCACCAATATCATCCAGAGAAGATGGACAGAAATCTTTGCATAAGAATTCAACATCATCAAAAGATTTACATGCAACTCCAGAATCATCATCCTTATGATTTAACATAAGGCATGAGTTAGAATTGTCAAGTGATTTTTCTATACTCCTCCTTGCAGTTATATTGCAATTCTTTATCTCTTCGACAACTTTCCTACATCCACCAATAGCTTTTATTCTTTCAGAAAATTTAGGACCAAGAGGTGACATGGAAAGAGGAGAGCTCACGCTTTTAGGAGACACAGATATTATGCCACTTTGAGGCCTAATCTGACTCGATTCACTAAAGTGATCAATTCCTGCTGTGGGTGAACTACAATGAGACAGTAGTCCTGTATTGTCCTTCAAAGGATCATCAGATTGGAAAAGAGATTCTGTACTGTGCGGCTCAGTTTTTTGCTCAAAGCAACTTCTGAAGGACCAAGAAGACATTGTAGTGCTTTTACTTCCAATATTTGCCTTCTTATTATCTTGTGCCATAGAATTACTGACATTTTCATTCCTTACAAGGGAGTCAGCCGCATTATTTCTGCGGCCAATGTCAAGGTGATCACCTTTAAAGTGACTTGGGGAGAGCATACTGCTCAACGGAGATAAAAGTCGCTTCCTGACCAATGAACTAGCAGATTCAGTGTCATTGGCTGGGAAATTAGTAAAAACAGAAGAATGAAGATTTGTAGCTGGAACATCAGCCAAACCATCAATTGAAGTATTAGTTCTGCCTGATTCAAAACCAACAACCCTTGAAGCAGGAATGTGAACATTGCGTCCAGTTTTTGAAGCAAAAGGAGTATTTCTATCTGTTGAACCAATCTTCAAACTGTAGACATTTGAAGCAACTTCCATGGCTCCTCTATAAAACGTATTATCAGAAACATTTGAAGTTTCTAATGAGGCATTCTTCGGGAAATCGTCAAAAGAAGATCCTAGAGTACATGCAGCCAACCCACCTGTGTTAACAGTTACACTGCTCATGCTGCTTATAGCAGATGGACTCACATCAGAAAACTGAGGTGAGCTATTTAAAGCTGCCCCCATAAGTGCAACATTTTCAGCTGATTCATTTGGGGGTATCTGGGGCAAGCCCATCACAGATATTCAATTCAGTAACCTGGATCTTAAGATCTTCTTGAAGAGATGAAAAATTACTTTGAAATTACCAATGTGATCCCTCGGGAAGGTCTCAAATGATCATTTCACTGTTTCCCCTACTAACAGACGATCATGGCATGACATTCAACCATCAACTAAGAACTACAGTCCTAGCCTCCCTCCTAACCAATTACACTATTCAATAACACATGCTAACCTCCTAGATCCTACAACTACAACTGGAATCGGATAATCCAAATCAATTAATTCAAAACCTATAAGAAATTCCAAGTTCCAACTATGTCATGTGTCCATCAGCGGCATCCACATTTGATGCATTACAATCATCATTTCCTTAGCAGGGCATATGGAGAAAGTCCAGGACATCAGGATATACATCCAAGAACTGCAACATGAACATATCTCTCGACCTCCATACTGGCAGCAGATGAATCCCAAACAATTCATGGTACATAACAATTCAGTTTCTATGCCTGATACAAAATTTGATCAAATACATGAGATCCCTCTGCAAGCAAAGCCACAAGAAACAGCAACTAAAAACACAAATACATAGTTCAAGATCTTCCCAAGCTCCCCACGCCATTTCATATTCATCTTTATTTTCACTTAACGAAAGAGTCACATTAAAAGGAAAAAGAAAAATTAACTTCATTTGTTAATCCTTGGGAGATGACTTGACTGAATTTCATCTATCACAATAGGGTGGTAAGGAAACTGAGAGAAAATAAAGTTGAAAATACATCAGATAAACAAATAATAAAAGTTTAATAAATCATCCACCTGAGCCTATTATCAAGCTGAACTAAGAGTAATCAATGCCCATATACAGAAGGTTTCTTCATGAAATATCAACATGAAAAGAAAAAGGAAAATCTTTTACCAAAAGAAAATAAAAATGCAGACTTGCGATGCACACATTCACGGCAAACCCACAAAGCTTTTGTGTTGTCATCTCCCACAAGCAACTTGTTATTTTATTTTAAAAAAATTATTTTATTTTATTCTCTTTAAGCTGTTCTAGAGCAGAACCTTACAGAACCGAAACCCCCAAAATACAGTTTTTTGATACCCATAAACCCCAGAAGAACAAAAATAAAAAAAACTGAGAAAAATCAAACCCAAGTCCAAAAAGATCAAGATGATCAAGATAGAAAAAAAAAATCAAAAAACGCACCAATGAAGGCTGATAACAGAAGAGTGCAAGAGATAAATCATATCAATAACCTTCTGCAATTCCACCTATAGATCAAATGATAACAAGAATCACCCCACAAGAATAAAAGATTAAGCAGAAGGGTGTCCCCAAAAAATGAAAAATAGATCTTTTCGAAATAGGAATTGCAGAAGGTGAAAACGAAGATGAGAAGGGGGTGTTAGGTGTTGGATTTGGGGTGTGGAGTTGAAGGAAGACCCATGTGTTTGTGTGTGTCCACAACAGCCTGAGACTCTGTCTCATCCCATGTCTATGTTTATAAATACCAAAATTCACAAAGTTTAGCCTCATCCTTTCCACCGCAGCCATAAGCATGCTTTACCTTAACAAATTTTATGCAACTACATCATTATTTGTGAAAAATTAACTTTTATATACAGCTTTTCTTCTCAGATAAATAAAATAATCGGTGTGAAAACAATATTAATACTGAATTGGAATTCGAATAAAGTTTAAATATTTTTTTCTAATTAAAATGAAAATAAAAATTATTCTTTTTCTTTTTTAATTATAGACTAGTTTAATTTTTTATTTTTAGAAATATAAAATATTAATTTTCAATAACATTGGAATATATATATATATATATATATATATATATATATATATATATATATATATATATATTTTTATATATATAATATAAAATATACT
>Ga0214545_1000255_pt1 | contig 75168 bp, 39 predicted proteins | sample CNSS4metaG_FD_160064 | JGI IMG/M metagenome (GOLD analysis project Ga0214545, IMG submission 160064) | Root nodule microbial communities from cowpea collected in UCLA plant growth center, Los Angeles, California, USA - CNSS4 | ecosystem: Host-associated > Plants > Roots > Nodule | place: USA...
AAAAAAAAATGTATAAAAAAAAAAATTATATATATATATATATATATATATATATATATATATATATATATAAATAAGTTAACTATAAGTATATGGTAATAAAGTAACGCTTGAACAGTAGATTTAATATTTAATTCAATGGCATGCATAATTATATATTGTTGGATTTTAACCACCTTTATTGTTTGAAAATAATTTGAAGATTTTAAATGTATTCTTTTAGGTATATAAAAAATGTTTATAGTGTACTTATGTACACCAAACAATTATGATAAAGGGTACCTAAGAAACTTTCGTAAAGGTAAATAATGTTAGAAAATTAGTTAAAATTTTTTACAAAATTATATTCTTTAATGTTTCATAATCGAAATGTTTTCACCCGTATCTATAAACTGGTTAATCGAAATCATGCAAAACTTGTGTAATGAGTTTATAATACATGCATTTGCTATAATTACTCACATTTATCAAAGAACTTGGGAAAGGGGATGAAGATGGAACATTATTTTGAAGACTTTGATATATTTTATTATCTTATTAAACCAATACTTTGTTTTATTAATGATATATAGACACTAATTATTTTTCTCACATTCTTTTCCTTATAAAAATATTACTTTTTCTGTTTGTTTTTTCGTGCTTGTAATGAAGATTCTCTTGAAAGTGTGTAACCGTTTTACCTTCCTATTAAATTAATGAATTATTTTTTCTATAGTTAACAACAGGGTTAAACATTTACAAGAAGTGATTTACATATGATATTTAAAATTTACAAATTAAATTACAATTTGGATTCTTTTAAATATTAAATCAAAAAGGCTTAAAGGAACAAATTATTGGTTTATTTGTGTTACAGTACCTATTACATAGTGCATTAGTTTAATCAGATGTGTCTTCTAAATTACAGTGGTCCTACAAAGTTCTGTGTGAATCACAGAATGTGGGACCTGAAAGCAAGAATCTGACTTGTTTGTAACTGAATGACTCTTTTTCTTTTTTGTTCCAATTGCTATGTCTAAAAGATTAAACTAAACAGTGAGATATTTGCCTTTTTTAAGTGTCACCATAGTTCCTACCTCTCCTCTACTTTATCTCATACCTTCTCACAACAAACTCTCTCTAAAGAAAAGAAAGGAAGCAATTCCAAATCCCTCTGGTTTTCTGTATGAAACTACTGTTTCCTACTCTGCATATTATTTAGTTTTCTTTCCTTCTAGTATAGGTAGTTTTTCATGTTCACAAATACAATAGTAAGTAATTACTTTCTTCGTTCAATCTGGTGTTAGAGCCACCAAACAGTTTTTTCAATGAATGCTCAAATTCTAGTGTCCAAGTTCTTTTGTTTTTTTTTGTTTTTCCTTTTCTCTTTCTTGGGTGATATTTTTGTATTCACTCACATGGTGTGTTGTTTTTGTTTATTTTAAATATCTGATTCTGTTGATTTGTGTCAACTACTGCAGAGAGAGGTCAAAAATGCATGAGCAAACTGGTTGCTTTGATCCCAACACAATGGGAGAAAACATACCCTCTCTAAAGGATAACTTTCCTCAAACACTTGGAGACCCTCTAACTCCATCATCACCTATGGTTGTAGATAACACCACAAACACTGATAATGGCCTTGAAGAAAATCTCAGGCTTTCTGTGGAGGAACTCTCCTTTAACCATCACAACCTGCAACACCAAGATGGAGTCACTGCCACATCTACTCATTCACAACAACATCTAGGTTTGAACATGGATAACCATTTGGTGCAACAGGTCATTGATGTTCTTCCCTATCAGCAATCCACTTGGGACCCTTCTACTGTTCAGGAATTGCCAGACATAGCTTATGCTAATCAAATAGAACAGCAACAAAATGAACAACAATTTCAGCAAATGGAGACCCAAAGCTTCAACCCCTCTTCCATACTAGACCCTCCTTACCCTTCACCAGATCTCCTGAACCTTATCCACTTACCAAGATGCTCAGCCCCATCTCTGCACACCAATCCCACCATTTGCCTCACAAACCCAACACAGAACACACCAAACTTTCAGAATCCACTGGCCTTTATTGCAGATCTTCCAATAGGGTCAGACAACAACACAAGTGCATCCTCAGTTTTGTATGATCCTCTATTCCATCTGAACCTTCCTCCACAGCCTCCAGCCCTCAGAGAGCTGTTTCAGTCTCTCCCCCGTGGCTACAGCTTGCCAACCAACTCAAGGAATGGTTCACTCTTTGGAGGGGATGAGATTGAGGGAGATGGGAGCCAGCTTGACATGGGAGTGCTGGAATTCAACAGGGTCACTCCCACTGTTGCCAAAGGAAGAGGAGGAAAAGCTACCAAACATTTTGCAACTGAGAAACAAAGAAGAGAGCAACTCAATGGAAAATACAAAATCTTGAGAAATCTTATACCAAACCCCACCAAGGTATACATCGTCTATCAATTTTCTCACTAATACATAACATACTACAATTCTTTGAATTGAATATACTTTTAATTCCTACAAATATGACCATAAATAAGTATATTCTGATCTCTTGTTCATGAAAAAAATGTTAGATACAGTCTTTGTCCTTCACAAAAGATGTATCCTTTTGGCTCCCTGTTGGTGAAGTAAAGATCATATAAGACTCATTTCTATATATGAAAGATAAAAGGAACTGGTTTTTTTATGAAGAATTAAAAGATATTTGAACTTTTATTTTTCTATGGATCAACTGGTGAATATTGTTGATTGGGTTTGGTTAAACACAGATTGATAGAGCCTCCGTGGTGGGGGATGCCATTGACTACATAAGAGAGCTGATTAGAACAGTGAATGAACTGAAACTATTGGTAGAGAAGAAAAGGTATGGGAGAGAGAGGTGCAAAAGGCCTAAAACAGAAGAAGATGGTGCTGAGAGCTGTAACATAAAGCCTTTTGGTGACCCAGATGGGGGCATAAGGACATCATGGCTCCAGAGGAAATCCAAAGACAGTGAGGTTGATGTCCGGATTATAGACGATGATGTCACAATCAAACTGTTCCAGAGGAAGAAAATCAACTGCCTGTTGTTTGTTTCCAAGGTTCTGGATGAACTTCAGTTGGAGCTTCATCATGTTGCAGGTGGACATGTTGGTGAATATTGCAGTTTCTTATTCAATAGCAAGGTTGGTATATATAATGTCATCAAATTAGCTAGGTAGTTATATAATTATGAATTCTTTTCAAGAACAGAATTGTGTCATTCATCTGATTATGACTTTACTTATGACTTGTTTCACTGAGACAGATAATTGAAGGTTCCTCAGTCTACGCAAGTGCCATAGCCAACAGGGTCATTGATGTTTTGGACTGTCAGTACACAGCATCAGTTCCTCATACAAACAGCTACTAGAATAGTGTGAAGATCAGTCTGTCACCAAATGTTTGAAACAGTAACTTACAATAATGGTTATAATGGTTATAGTATTAGTATTAACTAATAAGTTCATGTAGACTTCAGAAAATAGAAAATTTTACATGTTTCACAGTTTGAAACTTTTTCAATCATAATAAGATTTCTATAGTGATCATATAAAGTTATTGAAAGATTTTGCTGGATATGTTGTTTTGGGTTACTGCTATGGTAAAAAATGTTGTTTTGTTAGCATATTTTGACTTGGCATTGTGGCTGAACATGAAGAAATGAATGTTTTAAGTTTGTTTTCATAGTATTTGGTTAATTAGTTAAGTCATGCTTGAGCTTCTAGGAATAACTCCCTTAGCATACGTATAACTTTCCATTGTTCATAATTTTCACAAAATGACATGAAATTTCCAGAATTTCCATGTCTATACAAAGATTATGTAATAAAAAAAGTATTATTATTAGAGTTAGTACCAATAACAAAGCAGTTTTAACTAGTTTTTCCTTACATATTCTCATTTCTAATTTAAGCATCACCAGTCTTAATATCTGTTATATGATCTAAATAAATACAAAAAAATCTCATGAAGAGCTAAAAGTAGAGAACCTGCATTGCCATTCTGAAACAAACAAACTAAAAAGTGAGGTGAAATAAAAATAAACAAAAAATTAAAGGAATCAGCTCCTTGAATTTGCTTTGATTTTTAAAATTTAGATTCTAATAACACGTTTTTATATAAAGTTTTCATCCATGTCAAGCTTGTGTAATATAAATATATGCATGTGTAATTTAGATGACATTTTTTAAAACTCTCATCATATGAAATGATTTTAAATTAGTTAGAAACATAAGATCCATAAGCGAACAAATAAATTAATTTTATAACAACTATTATACCAGTAACTAATAAAATTTCATAAAATAAAATCTAGATTTAATTTTAACTTGAAGGTTTCTATTAAAATCTAAATAACTTCTAATTAGTTTATTTGTTTTTATTTATATATACCTTTTCAACTTTGTACAACATAAATGTTTAATTTTCAAAAGAATAGTTAACATGTATATCAAGAAAATAAAATTAAAAGTAAATACTCTTATCTAAACTCAAAGACTATCTAATAAAAAATATTAATATAATATTTAAGTTAGCACTTATAATTATAAAATACATATAATATGAATGAGAAGTGCAACTAATTTATTGAAAACAAAAACATTCTTAAGAAATTTTAGTTCATATTTGTCTGCCTTATGGTCATTAAATCAAGATAGAACCTAAATTTTAATAAATAAAAGAATAAAGAAATAAAATAAAATAAAATTATGAAGTTAAGGATCTGTTGTAAAAAAAAATTATGTTCAAGTTAAAATTAGTTTATACATAATTCTTACAAAAGCTCTATCACAACTTTCTCTAAGGGCACTATTTAGATTAAAATTCTGCATAAACACTCCTAATTAAAAAACCCCAAATAACCTTTTTATTAGCTAAAAAATTTCTGTGCTTAAATCAATTTATAGAACGTTTATTGTATAACTTTTTAAAATATTTATTTTTAACCTGCATAAGCTAACTATATCTTACAAAAAACACTTACTATCATCTTTTTCTTTTACTTTTCTCTTAGAAATATTCATGGATAAATTCATCCAGACGGGTCCTAAACTCATGTTTAAAATTTTGTTCATAAGTTATTTTTTACAAATGAAGAAGCTTATTTTATTTTTTATGATTTCTTTTATATTATTAACAGTTTTGTGGACCAAAGCTTAAAAACTTGGTCTCTTCAAAAGGGAATTTAAACTCTCAAAATTTAAAAATAAAATGGCTCCACTTGCCTAACAAAGCACGGCTAAATTTAACTACAAAATGTATTGACAAATCAAACACCCTGCCCATACCTGTTGCCAAGTATATATGCTTCTCAAGAGAATTAAGGAAAGGATACCTCCAAGATAAGGGAATAGGAAAGGAGGAAATGAGAACTGAAAATGGTCACTAATCTATATATGTAAACTTTCCAAGGTCAGCAAGAAAATCTCATCTCTATGACTATGAATACATAAAAAATCATCTCCATGATTTCCAGGCTTTGCTAACTTTTTTAGTAAGGTACCTGCTTGCATTTACCGCACCAACAGCTAGAAGACCAGATACAGCCTGCCTTGCACTTGAAACCATTACTCTACGCCTCAGAATTCTCTGTAAGGAATTAGCAGCTTCTTCTCTTAAGCTGCTTCGAGTATCATTTAAGGCTCTTCCTGAAACCATAATACCTTTTTTTCAAAATTTGTCACACATCACTATTAAGTGGTTATCTTGTAAAATCCCCCCTTTCCCTGTTCTGTGATTTGGACCTCAATAATATTAACAGTTAACAACTAAAGCGATAATTCAGAAATAAGTCTAATAATATCAAAAGCATACCAGTTTCCCATAATTTTTCTTTCACTCCTTCTTTCATTCTGATTTGGTTTCTGATTGATTGAGGAAGTGCAGAAACCAGAAAAGAATCATCTGATAAGTCAAAATCCTGTTTTAGGAGAGTAAGGAAGTTTCTTTACTTGGTATGTAAACTCCGAATATTCATTTTACATAACTTGCCTGCATTTGCAAGGTATTTTGAATAACATTGGGAAGAAGCTTTTCTATTTAGTAAACGACCAAGAGTGTCATAATTTATCAATAAATGTGATGAAATATATATATATATATATATATATATATATATATATATATATATATATATAAATTGATAATTTTCTAGAACAGCAATGAAAGCTATACTCTTTCTACAAGATATAAACCTCAAGAATGTCTTCAACAATCAAATAGAACCCATAGGTTAAAATTAGAAGAAGAAGATGAAAGGTACAAAATAACAGTAAAACATCGTTTATATTTCTCCTCAACAGAAACTAAAGAAAAAAGAAGCATGCAAGAAAGAAAAATGCATCTCATGACATCAAGTAGCACCAAATAACAAGATGGACATAAACAGAAACAATCACATGTTCATGCATTACAGAATACATGCCTTACATATTTTGTAATAAAAATTTCAAGGGAAATGAACCAATTCCCGGTTCAAGGCAGTAAAATAGTCAATTATCAATACAGCTTTGCTTGTAAGATATAATTTTCAAGAGGTAACACTTTAGCATAGAGTTTATGGCACAACAAAGCTAAATTCCTTCAAATTCATGGGAAGAAAATGGGAGAACTATCATTCAGGATACATAGTTAATAATTATAGAATTACAATTAACGACAAATGAACCATAAAAATGGCTTATCAGATTTTTCGAATGTTGTCAATGATTTTTTTAGTCCATTATCCTAAATTGGAAATATGTTGAAGATATCCAAAATTTTAACACTTCCAAAAGTCAATACGACATAATAAAGACCTGAGAGATATGTATTTGATTATTGGCAGTTGATGAAAGTCTCAATAACTTTTTAGCCTCATATTCTTCAAGAAATGGCTTATACATTGAGTGGAATAGATCAAACTGCCCAGAAACTATCTTCTTCACCTAGGCAGATTGTGAACAAAAGGAACCTCAGTAAAACATACGGCAACATGATCCATATTTTCTCAAAATTCAGCTTCCTTCACAAAAAAAGATGCCACAATCGCAAACAGTTTTCAAACCAGGATCTGCCAGTCCCTAAGAGAACTAAAGAAATAAGAGGAAGGAAAGATTATGTGCAGATTCAGCAAAAATATATTCATAATTTAAGTAGATAGTGCTAATCATATTGATGAAAATCCATCTTGACTGTCAAGGATGGGCAGAGATATCAGTGAAAGGACAACTATCCAATGTTTCACATTTGCACTATAAGAAACAACAAACAGACAACTTATAATTCAGAAAAGCAGCAATTTCTAAACCACGAGCCAGACTTTGTGACCGAACTGAGATATAACCCCTGTTGACACAAGTTCCTACATGGGATGGTATCAAAAGTAATAATGGGAATTTAAATATCTTTGAAGACATTAACATTTCCATACCACGTCCTACTCAAGTAACAACCAAGGAATACCTTGTTTTTATCCTCAGCAAATAACATGCGTACATCCCCCGTGTATGAGAGACTACATACTTTGGCATACAGATCTGCCTGCAGGGGGGTGGTTAAATCAATTCAGTTGTCCAACTCTCAAAGTAAATAATTTAATAAGAAAAAAATATACCTCTGTGAATTCTGATGGAAGCAGGAGAAGAGCAGCTGACACTGCAGCTCTCAAGTTAACAGAATTGGTGCTGTTAACATCTAAATTATCAACAACAACATGAACCTGAATGAAACACATTCATAAATATAGGGACCCAATTCAGCTCAATCATGGATTCAATTTATCAAGTAAATTGAGGACAGGCAAATTATGAGATAGATATGCGAAACTAGCGCTAAAGCATTGTTACATGAATTTTTGTATATTCCGTTATTTCATATTGTATGTGTTAGAAGTCCCACATTAACTAGTGATAAGACTATTTAGAGGATATAATTGGGTACAAACCTCACTTTACAAGCCGGTTTTGTGGGGTTGAGTTAGACGTAAAAACCACTTCTTAACATGGGACCAAAACCATGAGTTAGAGCCTATCCTAACAAAAATTGTTATTTGTTGGGCATATTGTTCCAGCTGCTATCGGACCATTATCGGATCATCCATTATTGTCTAATCTCATGCACGAGATGTATATGTCTTGGAGTGAGGAGGTGTGTTGGAAGTTCCGCATAATTTAATAGTAATAAGGTTAGTTTAGAGTATATAAATGAGTACAAATCTCATGTTACAAACTGATTTTGTGGGATTGAGTTAAGTTTAAAAGTCCACTTCTTAACATTATGCATACAAGTATACAATAAAGGACTTCTCTTGGTATAGGATACAGGGCATAGACTTAGTCAGTTTAGTATTTAAAATCCATATTCACCTACAATTTTATCACAACGTATAAACATCCAATAATGGCATAGTCTCTTTTTGCTAATTTATAAAGCTAGTCCGGGCACATAATTTCTTTAATTTATTATTTTTCCTATCTGAATGATACTGAGATTCTGAGAACTAAAGGTTCTTTTTCTTCACCTTTTTCTTCTTTTTTACCACAACCACCTTCTACTCCCTCCCCTTCTCTGCGATGCCAATGCCTAGTTTTTTTCCCCTCTGTCACTAGAGTTCTGTGTGTTTAGATCTACCTACACTCGTAACAGTAGTCTGCAAATAATATGTAAATGATAAAGCTTACAAGTACTTGTTATTCTACTTCAAATCTCTCTAATTAAACATGATAAAATATAAATTAGCATAAATGCCATATATATAATATCTACAGTCCTCATACTTATAGAACATTTCATATAAGAAAGTTAAGAATCTTTTAAGAAAATAAGCCTAGAGCACAAGGAATATAAAGAATCAAACGATTCTAGACACGAAGAAGATAAAAAAGCGTATAACATACTGGTTTCTGTAACCGACCACACAAGTAGAATTTCTCCCAATAGTGTACATCTTGAAGTAAGTCATGCATTCGAACAACACCATACTTGAATAGCTGCATAAATTTGCTTATAGAGACAAGGAATTCGTGAAAAAGTTAATCTTGATTTAACAAATAAGCCAAAAAATATGTTAATAGAGAAATAAAAAAATTTAAAAAAAAATCCCAGCAATCTGAAATAATTTCTCTAGAAGATGAGTTTGCAGGAACTCAACTAAAGGTCTTAATCACACACTACACCACTGAGTCATGATAAGAGGTTATCGATACCTTTCCATTCCAACTGACAAAAGGGTTGAAATGTACTCCCACACCAATTTTATCAGCAACTCCCGTAATCTTATATGTCACATCAAGATATAGCATGAGTTAAGATCGCCATCTGATAAATCACAAGCCAGATAAGAGAGGCCAAAAACAAAAGGAAAATGAAACTAAATTTGATCAAGTACCAGCCTCTCCCCACCAAGGTGCACCATCCAGGACGCATAGTGATGCTTGTTCAATTTAAGATTCTTGATTGATGCAATTGCATGAACAATAAAAGGAAAAACAAAAGATATCAGTGGGGCAATCAAACAATATTAAGCAACTCGACACAAATACATAACACATCATTAGTCATAATCACATATCAGTACCTCAGAATGCCACTGTTTGGGGTCAGCCACACCAATAATATAATCTGTCATGGTAGTCTAGAAACCCAGAATCACAGAACAGAGAACAAATATTAAAACAACAATTAAAGGGAGAGTAAAAAAAAGAGACCCATAACAAAGAAGAGGATCAACAAGCAAAAAAAGAAAATTATGGGTTTAAGAAAAGATGACCTTGTCGCGGTTGGATGGATGAAGAGATGATCCATAGACGCAGGCAAACTCAACAGGGGGGAGAACCTGAAGAAAACTGCGAAATGTTGCATTGTCCATAATGCCTGTGGCTACAACAAATAGTATAGGCACAACTTCAACTCAGAAAATAGCTTTTTTACAAGTGTTGTCATCAAAACTTTAGCATTAGCAGCTTGTAAAGGACGAAAGACCACAACTCATGTTTGGAAAAGTGAAGGATCAGTGGTGAGTTTCTTCGAACAGTTTAAGTGCATCGGAATCAGAAACAAAATAATACAAAATAGTGAGGAAAACGGGTAGCCCATGGCCGAAGGCTAATCTGCCCGATCCGTTTTACCCATCTCACCATTTTCAAAGTGTTGAACCCCTTCAATGTTGTATTATTACAAATTTTTGCTATGATTTTAATTGGGTTAAATAAATATCGAAAAATATTTAAGATTACTCTAATTTTGAAATTAACTCTCTGACTTTGACTAAATTACAACTCAAAGTGATATTTACAAGAAAAATACAAACTTACCCCGTGTTGTTTATTATGGTCTTGTTTGTGCCGCTAAGTGGATTTGTTGATTACTTTTTGTAGAAGTTAATGTCCTTTCCTCTCCAAATGTCTTCTGGAAAAGCAGCTCAAACAGTTCGTAATTGAAAGTTAATATAGTTTATACGTGTATTAATTAAACATGAAAATATATAATTATGAAGAATTGTGATGTTCGATATGGAATATTTTATGAAATTGTATATTAGCAAATATTTAATTAGGCAACATCAATTATATTTTGACAATGATATTGAATTATCACTTTTAAACACTTCAATAATCCATAGGAGATCAGGTTTGTTTGAATAAAAATATTTAATAAAACATCTATTCATTATAATTTTTAAAACATTTGGGTATTATTTAATGGAACAGAAGGAAAAAAATAATTTTCTTTTTCTATTGAGAAATAACTAGTTGCTTCCCATAAAAAAATGCAGCATAAGAGAAAATTTTAAAAACCATAGATGTGTTTATAACTTTTATTAGATAAAGTTATTTCTATATTTTGTAAGATCTCGGTAGAGGTAACAAAACAGGTCAATCCACCCATTTTTGACATGTTGAAAATGGGTCGAGAGGGACCGGTCCGTTAACATAACACGGGTTAGAAAATGCAATTTGTTCCATCCCATGACGGGCAATCAAGCTAACCCATCTGGCCCGTCCTTTTAAAAAAAAAACAATTGCCACGCAAGGACCTTAAAGACAATAGAGTTCTATATTGGTTGGCTGTTATTTACAAACCAGTAAACCAGTAACCAAAAGGATTAAAACCATAAGCATCACAACACTCTAATCACATTTCTTATCATTATTAAAGGTCTATGTATTTAAGCAATAATTTGACCAGAAATATGTTGTAATTAAGGAACGGAATAATTTGTTAATGGACAAAAACTAAGAGGGGTAAATTGGTTTATTAATAAGTATTAAAATTAATACTTTTAAGATTTTCCCAAATTTTATCATTTAAAATAAAGTCTTAGTTCCTTTAAATGCAAGAGCAGCAGATAAATTAAAGAGATAGGGAAGAAGATTCAACATAGATATTTATACCGGTTCGGATCAAAAGATCATACATCCAGTAGTTAATCTCTTAAATAAGGAGATTAACTTAATCACTATAATAATCATCGTACAATCAGATTAAGAGAATAAAGGATTATAAAACATCTATCTTGAAGCCACAAGAGATGAAGACACCTCCCTTGAAATTCACAAAGGGATGAAAACACCTTCTTTGAATCACACAAGGAATGAACACCTCTTTTGAATCACACAAAAGATGGTTGGCTCCTCCTAGCAACAGTAGGAGCACTCAATCACTCAAGATCTCACTTGATGAAAGGTATCACTCTACTAACACTAGATTTTTCAAAGCCTTCCTACAGAGAATTCTCAAGTACTCAGACTTCTCTAACTTCTGTCTTTTAGAAGTGAAAGCCTACCACTTTATTTATAAAAGCTTATTTAGAAATTATATTAAGAATATGAAAAGTTAACTCATAACTGCAACAAATAATCGATTATTTCAGAGCAGATTGTGAAAAACATTGTTTCATGTTTATAATCGATTATCCTATGAGATAATCGACTATTCCAGAGTAAATTCTGAAAAATTTTAAAAATACTTATGATAATCGATTATCACAGTCTGTTTTGTAAAAATAAAACTTTCTCTCCGTGGTCAGTTGCTTGGGTTTTGCTTTTTGACTCTTGACATACTAATTTAACTATTTTAAATAACATACACGTTACAAGACTTTAAACAACTAAATTCTTAAGTCTTCAATTAATCTCTTGAATATAAACTTCATGTTTTCTTTAAGTTTTCAACATTTTTCTATGCATCATCATTAAGTCTTCCATACTTCTTCACAAGTTATCATCATCATAAAAACTCTTTATTGAAGGAAGATATCCATCTTCTTTTTGTCAACAAAATATGTTATGCACAATTTGAAAGATATTTGTATTAAAATATAGCCTAGTTTCTTTTAAAACAAAGCAAAAACTAAAGGTAAATTGTCCTAAGGGAGATTCAAGCACGAACTTGGTTACACCAGAACATACCAATGGCAACACTACTCCTTTGTTCTGGGTCTTTGTATTGTATCAGAACATAGGGGTCCATTTCACCTATCAACAAATGTAAATGAGTAAACAACACAAAACCTTGTTAGATTGTACCTTCTAAAACTCTTTTATAAGTTACTGAATTAAACATGTAATACAAACTTTTTATCCATTCATTTGAGTTTTAAGGAAAAGAAAAATCAGAGCAACAAATTGGTCTTTGATAGAACTAGTTCTTAAAAAGAAACTCAAAGAAAAAGAGTGAAAACAAAGGCTATTTTTTACAACAAAAATGTAAGGCAAAGTGAGTTGTTACATACTTATGATATCAGAGTTATGCAGGCCTTTGCTTTCACAAAATGCACCTCCATGAAACCAATTGCTTAAAAAATGTTTTTCAAACATGCACAAGACTACAAACGAATCAGGGGCGTTTTCATCACCAGAACCCCAACATCACAAAGCATAAATTGGGAACGAACCTGTGTCGTCGCTGCCATGGGTGACCAACGCCGTCGTGGGTGATTGTCGTCGTCGGAGTTAGCTTCGCCGTTGTAAGGTTTCCCAGGTGAAAGAATAACCTTATTAACCACTACAAATAAGGCAATAAGAATCCAAGAAGAGAAACAAAATCGAAGAACATGAACGAATCTGAGCGTGTCGTCGACTGCCGTGGGTGACCGTCACTGTCGTTAGTGACTTGGCTGCCGTGGGTGCACTTCGTCGTTCCTGGGTTTTGCGTTTCTCTCGTGCTCTCTCTCGTGCAGTGTGTGTGAAACAAACAAAAATGGTCGTTTCTCCCTGCACCTCCAACGATTTCTTCAGCGCGCCTAAACTTTTTGAAACTTCCCAAAATAATCTCTTAATTTTTACTCGCTGACCGATCTAAATGTTGAAATTCGGTTAGATAATTTTTTTAACCGATTATATATATATATATATATATATATATATACCTTCATTTTTAAGGGCATAGATGAGTTAGTGGGTCAAAATTAAAAGATTATTTTGAGAATATTTGGAAAGTTTAGGAGTAATGAAAAAATTATTGGAAGTGCAGGAAAAACAACCAATAAACAATAAGTAAACATCAAAATGGACTATGTCTAAACATTTCATTTTTCTCAAAATTCAAAACGGATCGAGTTATTACAAATTCACAGGTTGAAAAATCTTATTCGATCCACCTTTTCTTAGACGGATTGATATTCGATCCACCTTTTCTTAGACGGATTGACAGGTCAGTCCGTCAGACCTTATGTGTTTTGTCATCATTAATCTCATGTTGTTGAAACCCATGTACTTGTATGGTTGTAATCATTTTCTTGGTGACAATCCATTCTAAAAGTTATATTGTTTCTTATTCATTATATCTTTATGGTATGTTTTTCTTTCATTTCTCTCTATGGTTTAGGATTTTTTTTTTTTTTGCTCAAATTACAGAATCGTAACTTAAAAGCAAATAACTCTTTTAGAAAAAAGTATAGACTAAACGTTTAATTTCAATCTCTTTTACTTATGTTCTTCTCTTTTACATTTCTATACGTTTATCATTTAATATATGTTAAATAATTGATTTTGCTTATAATATTTTCATTTTTTTAATGTCACAATTGCTTGAGCAAGAAAAAGGAAAAACGGGTATTCATACATGTCAAGAGAGACAAACTATGTCAAAATCTATAATCTTCGACATTTGTCATCAATCTTGTTGCTACCTTTTCGTTGACTTAAAAAAAACGCTAAAGATTATACGTGCAGCAAAAGTTGTCGAGAACAAATAAAATTTGGGTCGAAGGAAAAGCAACTATGAAAGAGATCCGAGTATCTCGAGAGAAAGCAGGAGTGGAGAGGAAGGGGAAGCACAACTTACTGAAGAGGAAGGAGAAACACAAAGAGAAGATTCATTATTAAATCCAACCATTTAAGTTCATCTGACCTGGATAAGAGAAAGATGTCAACCAGAACAAAAAACATTGACATATTGACACTTGACATTCCATTCTTCACATTACTAATAGAGTTACTACATTATAGAATGAGTATTTCAGGGTTTAGCATTCAATAATTATATTCAAATGCAAAGAAAGTGACTCGGTGCAGTGTTGTTATTGCATTTCAATCACTTTCAGGTCAAGGAATCAAGCTTCTCTCACCCACATGATTTACTGTAAAAAAGAAGTCTACGCAAAAGCTAATAAAAGTATGCAAAGATCCCTTATGGATTTATATTATCACCTACCAATGTCTCCGATTTAACATACAGCAACGCTGACTTCGAACCACTAACACAAAAAACAAAAAAGGCGCACTTATAATCAATGCTTAAAGCTAAATTAAAACAGAGCTTACCCAGCTTAAACAAGAGTCATTATTTATGACATCTAACACCTATTTTACTTTTGCTCTGTTTAGACAATAGCTATCGATACAAGATAGAAATCCACTTACTCTCGAACCAACCCAAGATGAAAAAAATAGCAATTTTTGGTTGAATTGATTGGAGAAAATTTACATATAGTATCCTAACTACAAGGTTCCTCGTGCTGATTCCATAAAAAAATTCTCAACCAAACAGCCAATCCCGAATCAGCTACCTTACATATTTCTAATAAAGCATTACAAAATATGTACACTAAATCAGAGTCAACAAAATTTATCTACTTTTGTCAGGTAAGAAATAGTGTTTAATACTAGAACCTCGTTTAGCCAAATTAGGCCGCTTTTGTGGCCTAAGCAATGTTCGAAACTCTTGCTGAATTTCTGGTGGTAATTCATCAATGATAGAGGGGTCAATTTCATCAATATTATAACTACTCCAAGCTTCCCTCCCTTGTGATACACCTACACTACATCCATCCTTGTTGGTATCAATCTCTTCATTACAAGTTGAATAACTATCATTAGCTGACTGAGATCCTGCAGTATCAACGAAATTAGCATAAGAAAAAGCGATTGAAACTCAAATATAATAAAAGGAATGGGATTATAAAATTACCAAGAGATGATGATATTTTAACATCGTGGGCATTTGAAACATTCTTCTGCTCCAATGAAGACCGGGAATTATGGTAATTATTAAAGATATTTATAATTGAACAGTTCTCCTGCAACAAAAAGAACTCGTATACTGTAAAAACTTAAATGCAATAGATTCATTGCTGAAACACCACATCTTTATATGCATAAGCTATTAGAATTTATAACTCTATTGATTATGCCAGCAATTCTTTTCATATCTGAGACTTCTGCACTAATACACACACACACATATATATGTATGTATTAAAAATTAGAACAGGCAGATTGGGAGCTAAGATTATGAAAACTGAACTATGGTCAAACCAGACTGCACAACATGAGACATTATCCCCACCATTTACAAGTAAAAACCAGTAATGACATGTCATTAAAGTTCCCCACTGAAGCACCACAGCATCCATTCATTCCAGCATCTATAAAATACAAGACACGTGCATTTTAGCATCAAACTGTGTGAAATGAGTGCCTTTGGCTTGTTTGGGACATCACAAAAGTTGGCTAGTGGATCAGTCCTTTTCTGTTCGACATATAAAAGATATGTTGCAAGTAGTAGCTGGATATAAATTGTATATTCATGTCTTCTTTAATAATTTGGTTTTGGAATTAGCAGAAAAGTATTAAAGAAAACTATAAACCATATGACTTTGTAGAAAAGTACTGCACTGACACCTAGTCTCAGACCAATGTTTACAAGTTGTTGAAATAAATAAATTCATATACTGCAATTGGGTCAGAAATTATGATGCAACTGGTGTTGTGGAAAAGTAACTCATTTCTGGCTAAATTACCAGCTTAACCAGTCTCGTCCAGTTTACAGAACTATGTTATGATCAGAATTTGGAACAAAGATAACTATTCTTGGCCAAAAACATAACTCCGTATCCTAGATCCTTGCTTAACATGATTATAACTGATTTGAAGTTTTTTATGTTCATGATTGCATTTAAGACAAAAACTATGCAATCAGTAGCTAAATAGTGTCAGAGAGCATACATGAAGCATCTTTCCTGCTCTCTTTTTCTTCCCTACTACTGCTTTCATACTAGAGACATTTGAAACATGACTAGGATCTTTTGCAGGTAAAACTCTATTTCGCCCACCGTCTGTCATTCTGTCTTCACTTCCTGAAATAAAAAATGATCAAATCTCAAAAGGAGCCAATAGAAGGGAGAATGAAGAGCTAAAACCTGTATTCCACAGTACCTGAGGGTGACATGAAGGAGGATTCTTCAGTCAAGCCTTCCGCTTTACTGGACAAATGATTCAACGGATCCTGCAAAGGAAAGGGATAAATCCCCATGATCATTACTGAGAACATGAAGCATTTGCATATAGAGAAGAAAAACCATGGTTTTGAACTAGGATGCACATGCACATTGAATATTAACAGTCAAAAAGAATATAGATCAAACTCTTGTAGTTGAATTTATTTACAAATATAATAATCCTGCCTACAAACAAGTTTGCTTTTGAGCTCTTAGCTCTCAACTTTATAGGTGAGAAAGCCTACCTCATTAATGCACCTCATCCTTAATGGATCTAGTAGTAAAAGCTTAATTCTCATTTCTCTGAAAGTCATACATTTGCTTTAAGACGTTTACCCATGAAGAAAACCCATTAAAATGAAAACTAATATTGAAGTCTGATAGAGCCCCAATAGCCCCAATAAGCAAAATCTCTATCATGATTCATATGAAAACTTGAGTTTTTGGATACTTTAATTGTTTATTTATACAAGCATGACATGTCTATATGCTAACTGGTATAAAATATTTGTACCACATCCTCACATTAGCCATTAGAAACCATCAAAATCAACCCCCCCACCCCCCTCCGGTAGTTTTGCCACTTCAAATAATCTGGTAAATATCTCTTGCGAATAATTTCAAAAGACATTGTTATATATGGGTTATAATATTACACGTCTTTACATGAAATCTGACCATGATATATACTTGCTTTGATATACCTGTGGATCCAAACATGCACTAGAATGCTTCATTTCTGTGTAATGAGGATGTTGAAGCTGTAAATCATAGGGAACCATTGCCGTACAATTTTCATTACCTGCTTAAACATATAGCCTTCATCAAATTATATGTGAATGCAAGAGAATCGGTATTTTAATAATTAAGCAACCAATGAGATGATGCAAAACCTGAAGGTGATGATGGTACAGCTTCATCAATGACAACATCTATTGATGGATTTGATGTAGAAGAACTGGATGGAAATTGCCCTCCAAAGTATTTAGCAATTGAATGTGTCCCCTAGACACAAATGCCATTTAATACGTCAATTTTATTATCACTATATGATAACTATATGACAATAAATGGTACCACTTGCTAAGGACCAACCTAAATTGGGAATGTAAAACTGCAAGGCTCATGTTAACCAGTATAGACCAAACACTAAATACATATCGCTTAGAAATACCAAATACTAGTAGTAACAGTATACTTAATAATCCAGGTTATTACATTTCAAATGCTAGTGATGTTCCTCAATGCTTTAAGGTGATCTATATCAGGAAAATTTAGAAAATGGAACAGATCTAACTTACAGATGGTATAGACACAATTTTACTCGCAGAAAGAGAAAGTGATGTCACTCCCCAGTTGCTATTTTCGTTTCCATGAACCTTAGAGCTATAGGAGCCCAAAAAATCACGCAGCCCAGCTTGAAAAAGAATTAGAGCGTCCTCTTGAATCTTTCTAGTCCCATATCTTAAAGGACAAGATTTAGAAGGGAACTTTCTAAGTGAATCTGAATCCCCTGTCTGCAAGATAAAAGCTCAAATAAAATATACATAAAACAAAACCACTGAAGAGGATAAAAGAAAAGTTGGTAATCAGATATGAGAAAAAGTAAACAATGAACTAATTTTCCAAGTAAAAGAGAATTATGTAAAGACCAGTCTCAGAAGAGTCACCTTATATGCTCTAGCATGTAGTGTCAGTGTCTGTGCAATCCGTTTGTTTTGATCCAGATCAGAATTAAGGCGTTCATTCAGCTCTTCACACAGTTGATTAAGCCAATGTTGAACCTGAAGATAAAAAATCAATCACAAAAAGAGATGTCCAAGGTTGTGAAACAACACAAAAAAATAATAAATCACAAACTAGCAAATGACAGCCAACAGAAACTCCAAAATAAAATGCACAATATTTATGAGAGCAATAAAAATATCTGGCCCAAGGAGGCACTAAGAAATAAAGCACAAGCAGTTTTCATCGTGCATAAGTAATAAAATGTTGCTGAGTGCACTGCTAGGAGCACTGCTCATATGAGAGCTCTTACAGAATCAATTGTCTTCAAAGCCTGAGGCCCAGGAAATGTCTTGCCAGAACCATGGCTCTTGGGAAGTAGTCGCCCCTCAACTTCTTCCCCATTGATTCCTCTTGAAATATTCCACAACCAAGTTCTGTAATGCTGTAAAAGGTAGAATCACGAATAGAATACCAACAGATTGCAATGAAGACAATCAAAAGGACAGTAACGAGCAATTAAGAAACAGATCAAAAATGCAAGCCATTAGAGAATGACACAAAATTGTTATTTAAATATGAGATCCCAAAATTTAAATTAGCAAATGATATTTTGGTAGCAGATATGACATACTACATCTATATATCTATATATACATATAATATATATACATATATATATATATATAATATAATATAATATAATATAATATATATATATATATAACATCATGTTAAAAGACAGAAACTCACCCAGTATTGATCCCATACCACTGTTGTAACTTCTCCTCTGAAAACTGAAGCAGATCTCCAACGGTGTTGACACCAAGATCACTCTGTAAAGAACTCCCCAACTTTCCCCCAAGGTGTTTCCTACAAATCAAGTTTTCTTCAACAACATGCTTTATGATATAAAAGACAATGATCAAAGAAATTTAAAAACAGTTAGAAGAGTTACACGAAAAAGATGAAAAATGGTATTCAAGATAACATACATGATAAGATTTAATTATGAGTGAAATACATGATAACATACAATGTCATTACATTTTCTTTATTGGCAAAGTCGCAAGTAACCGTTCAACTGATGAGTGTGGCACAACAGTTTGTTGAGCAGGTTTGTTCATAGCACTTGCAAGTTTAGCCAGCATCTGAGAAAAGCATCAGACACCAGTTATCGGCCATATAAAAATATCAAGAATCCTTAGGAAGAAAAGTTGTCAGACTTTTGGACAAATAATAGATGGATATGAATATGGATATATAAGCATACCAAGACTGCCTTTACCTTATTATGAGCAATCCCAGCAGAGCATGTGAATTCTGTCTCTTTCAGCACCTGCATCCTGAGGTCACTAACAATGAGAGCCCCACAAGCTAATAGCTTATCTTGGTAACTAGCATCACTTCTACAAAGCCACTTCCTAACCTCTTCTTTGGCATCACTTCCATCCTGAATAAAAAACCAGTTTCAGTACAGCCATATACTCTTATGCCTGTGCTGCCATTAATTTATTAGAAAAATAATTAAAGATGAGGTAGGTAAGTTAATCGAGAGCGTTAATATTGCCATAATCAATGGTCCTGATAAATGGAAAGGACAGAACTGGACAAGCAAGTTTGACAGGTATTTGAGTAAACAGGTAAATGTAAACTCTAACTGAAGTTTCAAGTTCTACTGCATTTAATTTTTATTGTTTCTTACACATAAAAATTAAGATTCAACTCCTGTTTTACTTCTGAACCAGAGAACACCTTTTTTCAGTGCACTGATAGACTGCGTTTACAGAATTTTGATTTAATATTGAAAGACTTGCCTACTTAATAAAACAATTTCTTTTAAGACAAATAAAGAGCATAAAGCTAAACAAAAGAAAGAAAAAAATGTATTTTGTATCTTGATATTAACATTAACAAAGCAATCTCAGAAAAGGCATGATATTTAAGTATAGCCTCTGACCTCAATTTCCAGCCCCAAAACATGAGACTTCAGAACTTCCTCCTCAAAGTCTTGCATGCTTTCTGGAGATGATTCCATCAGCATGGTTTCGGCAGCATGAGTTAGGTCAAGATATACTTCATCAATCGAAGCCCTCTCACAGCGACCCTTTTGCGAAAGAACTGAAACAACCTGAAAATTTCGAATTTGGGCACAGCCAACACTGGGGAATGAATGACTCCAAAGGTAAACAATCACTTTGAAATGCCAATGACACGCACCTCTGAACCCGCATTCCTATATGAGTTGAGATCAGCCTTACCACGTGCTACCGGAACTTGGACCAGTTGAATTTGCGGGCAAGCCTCCTTGGCTTCATCACCTCGCATTGAACTAAAACAACGCAGGTAAGGTGAACATTGAAGCAGTTAATACAATAAAATAAAAAGTACATAGCCAATTTAGTATTTGAAAATTGTGATTCATTGTTACTTTAATCTCCAGAATTAACAAAATTAAAAAAAAAAATCCCGGATTGTAATCCGGAAACAGAATCCAATTTCAAACTAAATTGGGAATTTCGTCTAAAATCAAGGGTTTGGTTCAAAACTACCGTTTGACGCCACATCTGCGAGCCTCATAGCTAACAGCAATGAGAGCCCCACCTTTGTAGGAATTGTACTGTATGACTGCAGTGGGCAAGCCCCTTAAATTTGGTTGTTTTCTCTGTTCCACTACACCAATCAACAACACCATCATCATCATCATCACCATAATATTTGCAGAGAAGGAAAAGGAGATTCACTTCAGAAATGCGAGAGAAGAAAGAACCTTGAACGTAGAAACAATCCATGTCTACATGAGCAATAACTCTTGCATCGCAAGTCTCTCGCCTCGCTACCGGCATAGCTTCTACAACTTTTTTTCCCTCCAAATCTCTTTCCCTTCTCTTCCGTATTTATCTCGGCGCGTTTTTTACTTTTTTCTTTTCTTAAAAATTTATCATCAATGTACTTAAATTTTTAATTAAATAATTATTTTAAAGTTATTTTTAATATTTTAAATATAACTATTTTCCATATACTATTCAAAAAAAAATGTTATCATGTGTGTTTACTCTTTTTATAATAATAATAATAATAAAAATTATAAAAATAGATATAAACAATTTTTATAATTATATTATTAATCATTTTTATTTATTTTATAAATAATTTTTATTATATGTAAAGGTCTAGAAAATTGCATTTTTAAGAGTTGATAGTGTGTATAAAATTATAAGACTAGATTATTTTAATATTAAAAAGTTAAAATATAAAAAGAGATTTTATAAATAAGTTTCATTATTTAAAAACATAACATCTCTATAAAATAACTCTCTTTTTTTTTATAGGATTTTTCACCTTTTACTCATTTGTTTGAAGATTTGAGACCACTAAAGTGATCCTCATGGCGAGCTCTCTACTTTTATCTTATCAAATTCTTGTTTAGAGTGAGTTGGTTTTCTATCATTTTCTTGGTTTGTTGATTCTTTAGTGTGCATGTGAGTGGTTCTAGCTTGCATGTGGTGTTCTAGTTTTCTTTATAAGTCTCTGCTAATCAGTGGTCCTAACGGTTTGCTTTGATCGTGTTTGTGTTATTCTTAGGTATAAATAAAGCATCATGCTAGCTTGAAGGGGAATTGGTACTTTAAGTTATTGGAGTTGTCTCACAAGTAAGGGAAGCTAATTGCATTGTTTTTAAGTTGTAAATATATTGAAATTGTTGATTGTATGACGGTACGCATTTTGCCTGCGTGATCGAGTTGTATGATGAAATATGATAGGTTAAACTGAGATTAGGTTCTAATTGACTTACTTTGATGTTATCTTATGAAAATGGAGAAGGTTGTCTGAATTGATATGCTAAATTCACTTCATGTGTGTTGTATGATTGGTTTTTGATGTGTTTTAATCTCTGTAAGTGTTATGGGACTAATTTGGTCGGACTTGGATTGCATGATTAATACTAATTATTTGTAACAACCACAATATTGTTAAGAAAGTAGCCCAAACAATTAGTAAAGGTAAAGTAACCCAAAGTCGTCTACTAATGAACATGGAATTGATTCTTAACAAAATAGTTCTTATAAAAACTATACAAAAGGGTTAGTCACATGCCACACACCAAAACAATCTTCGCTTGACCGAAGTCATAATGAAAACCACCAGCTCAAGCTCCAACTCCCTTACAGGAAACCCCGATTCATCAACGCATTCATGTGACATAAAGGAGTGTGTTGCTTCAAACCAAACCAAAACCATTAACAAAACTACCATTTATGTAACATACAATTTGAATGAGACTACCTATGTTAGTCACTTCAGCACCAACATAGCCAATACCCCTCCCAGCTACTTGAGGCCTTCCCCTTCCTTACCTTATTGTTCGTGCTCTGGCAACATTAGTTTGCCCTTTGAAGAAAATTCTTAGCAATTTGCCCCTGTTGGCACCAAAAAAACTTTACATCAACCCAAAGACAAACCTTTCCTTATGCAAACCTTTGATAACGTTGTTGTTGAAGCAATCAAATTAACATTACTTATTTATAACAACTACAATATTGTTAAAAAGGTATCCAAAACAATTAGTAAGGGTAAAGTAACTCAAAGTCATCTACCAACAAACATGGAATTTATTCTTAACAAAATAGTTTTTATAAAACTATACAAAAAGGTTAGTCAAATAAAATAAAAATAGTACAAGAAAATAAAGACAATTAAATAAAATATTAAATGATAAAATAATAAATCAATGGAAGAAAAAAAATAGAAAAAGATAATAAGAAATAAAAATAATAATAAAGAAAACAAGTCAATTCCATTAATTTCAAAATAGATTCAACATCGGTTATCTAAAGATTATTATTAAATTAATTATTGTCGTAAATTTGAAAATTAATCTTTGTAAAGTCTCCATTACTTTTAACCAAAATACAGTCTCAATTAACAATAAGAACTTTTAAATTATCCATAGTAAATTCAACCAAAGTACAATCTCAATCAAATTTTACGATGCCTAATCATGTCTATTCCTTTGTCTCCTCACCAAATAAAAAACTTAATCAATCAAAGTAAAGTATTGACTAATTTTAGTTTAAGTGATTACCTTTAATCAAAGTAAAGTCTCTAATTCGTAGAAACTTATTTAATCACATGAAAGCTTATAAATTAAATCAAAGTAAAGTCTCAATTGAATTTAAAAATCCTTCAATTGATATGATCATCATATCTATTTCCCAACTTCACAACCTGGTTATAAAACACAACATACAACATCATTTTCTCACTCAACACCTCATCACACATAAACCAAATTAATCAAGTGTCTCATGCCCATATAAAATCAAAATTTATAGCTCAATGAAGTCACACAACAAATTCATAACTCAAGCATCAATCAATTACTTCATGTACAATTATCACTATAAACCAAACTCACCTACTATATTCATCATAAATCATCACCATAAATATTACAATTGATTAATCCTTAATAAGAATTAAATTTCAAACTAGTTTCCCTTACCTTTGTTAAACAACCATTTAACTCAGTTGCTCCTTAGAGCTTCATTTCTCATAGGACGCTCGAACTACCTACACAAACAAAAAATCACAAGTCTAAGCATATCTTTACAATCACAACTAAAAAGAGAGATGATGGTTTTTATATAACGTTCTAAAGTGTTGCAATTGTAACTTGCGTTATCTCCTCTACCTCCACTACGAATGTCGTTCTTCCACCATTCTTGCTCTTTTTTTTCCCTTTTTCCACCATTGTCGTCAAACCCCACATCGAACATTGCCCCCATTGTCTGCCGCTGTCGCCAAACTTGAGTTTTTGAGGAAAGCCACTCTCTGTCATTGAACTCGGGTTCTTTAGCACTTCCACTCTCTGCCACTGTCATTCAATGTCAAACACTCGTAAGTGTTGTTTCTTTCTTCCCTACTTGTTTTTTTTTTTTGGCCTTTTTTGTTGAGCTTGTGTGTTCGTTGAGGTTTGTTGTTCCTAAAGTTTGTGTTTTTTGCAACCATTTGTGTTTAAGGTATTTCATTGTGATGTAAAACTCACATTTTTGCTTTGAAAATGTATTTTTCATTGCCTTTCCTCCATTGTTATTTGCGTTTCACGCTCCCAAATTCTTATTACCTCAAAAATTTATATTCAATAACGAGCCTATATTTTTTTTTTCACATGTTGTTAATTTATTTTTTGTATGATAGAATGTTAAATTATTCATTTTAAAAATAATAATTAATTTTATGTTTAATTTTTTTTTATTTGAGATTATTGCCATGTTGAGTTAGCCTTAATTATTACCATCTCTAAGTTTTTTGAATAAATTGTATATTTTAAAAATTAATATAATAAGAGATAATATTAATAATTTATATTTTGTTGTATTGTAATTATAATTCATCATTAAGGTATCAAAAATATAAAAAACATTCAAGAACAAGAATATTTAGATTACAATTTAATGTAAAAAAGATACATGTAACGTTTTATTGTCAATTTTGTGTAACACAAAATTATAAATGTTAAAATACTTTTTTGGTCCCAATCTTCGTCAAGTTTTTTCAAATAAGTCCTAATTTTGGTTTTGTGTTCAAATAGGTCCTAATTTTCGTCAATTTTGTTCAATTGGGTTCTTTTTTGCTAACACCGTTTAAATCATTAACGGCCATGAACAATGACTGCCACTTGTCACTTTGGGGTTTTTTTGAGTTTTTTAATTTTAATTTTATTTTTTTTAAATGTACATGTGTCAACCCAGTAGCGTGTCACGTGTCACTTCGTGGTTTTTTTGATTCTTTTTAAAATTTTTTTAAAATGTCCACGTGTCAACGTGCCACATGTCAAAGTCAAAATTCTATATTCAATTTGGTTCCTATATTTGTTATTTTTGTTCAATTAGGTCTCAATTTTTGTTAACATTAACCAATTTGGTCCCTCGTCAATTTAAAACCAAATTTAATTTTATATTAAAATTCAAATTTTTTATTAAATATTTTTATATAATATATTAAAATTCATATTATTATAACTTTGATATAAAAATTAAATTTGGTCACATCTTCGACAAGGACCAAATTGGTTAATGTTAACAAAAATTGGGACCTAATTGAACAAAAATAATAAATATAGGGACCAAATTGAATATAGAACATTGACTTTGACACATGGCAGCTATTAGGTTGACACGTGGACATTTAAAAAAATTTTAAAATAAAATTCAAAAAAAAAAAATTCAAAAAAATCACGAAGTGACACGTGATATGCTACTGGTGTACATTTAAAAAAAATATTAAAAAAAATTTTAAAAAAAATTTTAAAAATAAAAATAAAAATAAAAGAAATTCAAAAAACCACGAAGTAACATGTGACAATCACTGTTCATGGCCATTAATGATTTAAACGATGTTAGCAAAAAATGACTAAATTAAACAAAATTGACGAGAATTGGGACCTATTTGAACACAAAACCAAAATTAGGACTTATTTGAAAAAACTTGACGAAAATTGGGACAAAAAAGGTATTTTAACCAATTATAAATTATTTCATGAATTTTTTTATATGACAATATAAATACTAATAAATATATAAATTGTTTAAAATAATATTATTATGAAGAAAATAAAATAAAATAAAATTTAAATTTTATTTTATTAAATGACAAAGTAATCAAAATTTATAAAAAAATACAATTAAAATAAAAAACACTATAAATAATAAATACTATAAATAAATATTTTTTAATAATTTATTAAATGTCCAATTAAATACAAATTATAACAAGATAAAATTGAAAATGAAAAAAAATATATTATAAAATTAAATTAAAAAAGAAAAAATATTATAAAAAATTTAGTACTTTAAACATCATTCTTTAATAATTTATTGATGATTAATTAAAATAAATTATAAAAAGATAAAAAATAAAAGCAAAACAATTAGTGTAGAAATATATTTTTATATTGAAAAAAATAATTTAAAAATAAAATAAATAGATAAAAAAGTATAATAACTTTTATGTACATGTGACTACAAAATAAATAAAATAAAATAAATATATTAAATAACTAAAAAACAATATTTTAGAACACCTCTTAACAAAATAAATATGGTTAATTATAGATATCAGCAGTTAAGTATTTCCTTTTCGACACTCCCATTCTCCTCCACTTCCTTTTCTTTAATTTCTTCCTTCAACCACGTGCTTTAACATGATTTTCCTAGTTAACTATATTTTTCAATCCAATTTATTTTTTTCTAATACTTACATTATTAAAACGAGTCATTTTAATTAAAATATTTTCACTTTGAATAAAAAAAGTTATAACGGAATTTATTTGTTAAATGAAAAATACCAAGATTCACAGAAAAATAGATAATGACGAAAGAAGTGTTGGAAAAAAATACGTTATAAAATATGCTAATAGTAGTATTTATGAGAAAAAGTGTTTAAGTCTTTTACTGGTAATAATGTGGGTAGATTTAGTAATTGTGAGTGTAGGAAGCAATAGCCCATAGCTAATAGCCAGAGGAGTAGAGAAACCACTAAAACCTTAATTACCGAAAGCAGTACTATGCAGTGAGATCGCAGGAAGAAGTGAAGTGTGAATGTGGCTGAGAAAGACACCACAGGTCTGTTCGAGGGATAGGAGAAGCAACACCAACACCCAAAACGGACAGAAAAAGAACCATTGAACCACGAAATTGTTCACCAGGTGCGTTCTGCATAAATCTATACCTAGTAACAAACAAATCAAGTGTCGTTTTTTTCTTCTTTTTTTCTACTGTCCAACCGAGCTTGCTGAATCGACTCTAAACTCGTGAGCGATTTTGTCGCACTAAAAAACGATTCTGCATGCAAAGTTGATTAGGTTCGAGGATTTGGGAACGTAATATGGTGTTGAATCGCGATTCCTCGATAATCCTGATATAGGAGAAATAGATAGAGAGGAAGTCCAGTTTTGAAAAACATTGATTATAGAGGAGGACCAACAGAGGGAAAATTAGAAGCGTGGAACAGATAGACAAGGTCAAGATGGTTGTTGTGGTACAAAATTTAGAAGCATACTCGTTTAAAGGTCATGTTTCAAAATGCATAGATTAAATACTATGCAGAAACAGAACAAGCATCTTGTTGTTATAATGCACAAAATAACTTAGATTCTTATGGAATGCTTCCTTAATTTCATATTTGAATTCCTTTACATATTCCGAACATATATAGATTTGTCGATCATGTTACTTTATTTTCCACCAAGTCTGATCCATACTGAATATTGATAAGACAGGGACTCGGTTCAAAGAGATAGGTGAATCAGCATGATTATAATAATAGAAGAATGATAATGCTAAAGTTCCTATTAAAGAACTAAAGTTTCTAGTGGCTATGTAAACATTATTCAAGCTCCCAGTTTGCACGCACCCAGCCAACTTAGTCTCATTATCTTCTTCATTTTATAGCATTGTATTCAAATCAGTTTTGGCTTCCTCCAAAACCCCAACTTGTCGTTTCTTTTGACCTTTAAGGCCTTCAGTTATTGAAAAAATGTGTGATCACGTAGACAGAATCGAGAAATTCAAGTTCTCAGATCTACAGAATGCCCTACCTTTCAAGGACGCGTCAAATTAATTTATTATATGGTTGGGTTTTACCACCACTTCCAACATGAGCATAATGTTATAAAGGGTATTGATATATTATGAGTATTCATAAAGGGTATTAATTCCCCAATACTCAATGGTCCCCACCAATGCCTAAAACGAATTCACGTAAAGCTTCTCAACTCAAAGCAGTGGTCTAGTCCTTGGTATCAACAAATTCACTCCACTTCTTCCCATGCTAATGCATTAGTAATCAGGTGTACTTCATCCTTCTTCTGCTGATACTCTACCTAAGTATGTATAGCCAATCTCTGAGGTGTGAATAGTTCCTTTATTGGCTATAATGTATAATAGTTAGTTCTGAACCTTTTGAACAGCAGCAGAAAATGAGAGTTAAATTTGATATAAAACACACTCACCTAATTAAAACACACACACGCCACACTCCGTCACACACTAATTAACACACACAATTCTGCACACAAAAAAAGGGGCCCAGGCCCAGGCCCACGAGAAAGAGAGAAAAAACTCACGGGAGAACCCTAAAAAGGCTCTCTTCTCTAAAAAAAGAAAAGGAGAGAAGATTATCCTCTCTCGTTAGCGATTCAAGGAGTTCGTCATTGCCGCAGCTAGGGTTCGAAATTTCTTCTTCCAACACTCGTCCTTGGCCACTGTCTTCTTGTTTTCATACCTGGTTAGAACTACTTGAGTTTTGTTTTGTTTTCTGATTCTGCTAATTGCATTTGCTCGAGATTTCAGTTTTTTCTTTTTGTAATCGAAAGTGTGGTGTTGATTCTTTTGGTTGTTCTTGTGGTTTTGTTGTTCGGTTAGAGAGATTCTCTAAATATTAGTTCCTACTATGTTTCAAATTGTTTGCAACGAAATGCTAGGTTTCATCAGTACTAATTTAATGTTAATGAGTGGCTTAATTTCTTTTAAGACTATTGTTCCCGTGATTTCATTCCATTGATTGATGGTTGCTTTAGAAAAATCCGTGGATGAAGTTATGAAATGTTTGGATTAATATAATATAATGGTAGACCACTCTGTTTTTGTTTTGGTTTGTTAGCATCGGGCTTGATCCAGTAATTGAATATTCTTCAAGCAGTTGAATTTTCTGTGTTTAGTTTTCTTGGAGCGTGCTCATTTCCTTCATTTTGGGTTGTTTTAAGTTTTGATATTTACTTAAGTCAGTGGCAGCAGCTTATGGAATTGTTTATTACGATTTTGCTTATTATGAATGGTCTGTTACTATGGCATGGGTATTGACTGTGTTAAATGATTGAATTGATTATGTTTTGCGCTGGAAGATATTTGATTTCTTGCAAACTGTGTGGTGAATTAAAGGGATGTGGATATATGCGCTGATTTAGAATGTTCGAGTTGGAAAACTTCTTTTATTTTCTGCTTGATGGATGTTTGCACCTTTCGGTTTCATTGTTGGTGAAATGGTAGCAAAGCGTCAATGTGAAACCAATTGTGGAGGAGTTTATGTCATTGGTTTGAACGATTGAGTATTATTAATTAATTGTTAATTGTCGAGGTTTGATTATTGGGGTTCTAATTTGTTTAAGGTTGTGTATTTGAACGGCCTTTGGGGTTGATATTGCAATGCTTAATTTAGAGACTATTGATTCATATAATGTGGGAGTGCTTTATTCTTAATGTGTGGTATTCTGTTGGGATATATAATATCCTATTTTGATTTGTTTGGGAGTGTTTCGTGATAGTAGAATACATTCCGATCAGGACCAATTGTTGGTCTCAAAATTTGGGAAATTTATTTGCTTTGATCATAGTGTAGTGTAAATATAAATTTTGATATGAGGGTTTTTATTTTGAATGTTGTATAGTCAAGATTTTATTACTCTAAGACTTGTCGCGTAATAACAAGATATTCATTTACTGATTTGATGCAAGGAGTGTGGTTTGGTGATCAAATTTTATATTGTTATTGTTTGATATTAAGATTGATGCTTGTATAGAGTAATGAATTGCACTATTGCGGAATTTCTTTTGTGTTGGCACTTTGTTTGATTAAAATGTAGTATATATTATTTTCAATCTTGATAAGATTTGATGATTACGATAAAGTTGGATACTTATATGATCGTCTGCAGTCTGCATCGTCCGGTATCCAATCTTGTTATCCAAATATTTTTCAAAGATAAGTTTTTGGGATGTTTGTGTGATTGTCTATCGTCTACATCCCTCCGTGATAAATGTTTTTTGATACCTGTATGGTTGATCGCATCGTCTGCTATCCAATTATTTTATCCAAATATTTTTAACGATACATTCTTGGAATGTTTGTGTGACCGTCTGTCATCTACATTCTCGATAAATGTTTTCTGATACTTGTATGGTCGATCGCATGGTCTGGTATCCAATTATTTTATCCAAATAATTTTTAACGATATGTTTTTGGAATGTTTGTATGACTGTTTGTTATCTAGCATCCCCATAATAAAAGTTTGAGTACTTGTGTGATTATCCGCATCGTCCTAGTACTCGATGCCTTTCATTTTATTAAAATCCTAAAAAATATAAAATTTTCAAAAATTAAAAAATATCAAACACTCATCCATTTAAGCCCAGTTTACATTGGCCCTCTCTTTCGTTCAAGCCTAGCTTCCGCGAACATATTTTCGCAAAAGGTTTTAAAAATAACTATGTAACCCTGATTCTCTATGACGCATAAAGATACGTAGGAGTGAAGAATTATCCTTGTCGGACCCTTTAAAATAAAAAAAATTGTTTATTTTCTATATTATTTCCTTATTGTTTTTGTTTTTGGGGAAAATTAAGCGTCTTGAAAACCACGTCATTTTTGTATATCTAATTAAAGGGACTGCCTTCGGGTGGGTGCTGTAAGGTGCTAATACCTTTCCTACCATGTATCTAACTTCCGGACTCAAAATCTGTTTTTCATATAGACTTGTCTTATTTTATTTATTTTCCATAGTTTTTCAAAATAAACTATGATGACGACTCTCTTTTTTTTTTTGAAAAAACATTATATTTGTTTCGAGTTAGCCATTTTCCATCGTGATTTAGATTGTGACATGGTTCAAACACTTGCTACCATCTACCTCCTAATTTACTTAGCAATGTAGCTCAGGTGATGTCTTTTTCTCTCAACCTAGATTATGTATGCTCTTTTCGTTTATTAAGCGTGAGGTAATCATGGTCTTATATAGTAACTATCAATCAACACTTTGTGTGTGCCTAGATTTAGCTATGATTTATATCATTGATTAATTAGTTATTCATGATTGATAGATGATAATAATACAAATAAGACAACTCTATGGTGATGAACCATTACATTTGCTTGTTCCTAGTTTTTCTACTAAGTATTTTTAGTCAGTCATATCAATTGCTAAGCATTTTCGTACTAATTGTGGTGCTCATGTTGCATCAGCATTTGCTTTTAGTTTCCTATGATATTTGTTGTCCTAGTCGTGTTTATTTCACATTAGGATAATTTTACTTGTCACTTTTATAGATGATTTCTCTTGTTGTACTTGGGTTTTTCTAATGAAGAATCTTTCTGAAATTGAAACCCACTTAGACTACAAAATTAAAATTCTAATAACTGATTACGTAAGAGAATATTTGTTTTTCCAATTTCAATCTTTCTTGAACTTGCAAGGGATTCTTCATCAAATATCATGTGCCCACACACCACAACAAAGTGGTGTTGCTGAGTGCAAAAACCACCACTTGGTGGAAACTACTCATACTCCTTCCTACTTTCTTTCTTATCTTCTTTGGACTTTGTATCTATTTCTAAGTTTGCAAGTGAAACCATAGTTGACCACATTTGGCAACAGGTGATGCTAACTTCTTTGAGTGCCAGCATGGGAGCACGTTTTCTTGCCTCTTAACAAAACTACTGTTGGGTGTCATTTAGTCTGTACAATGAAGATCAAACCTGATGATACAATTGATCATTTCAAATCTTGTTCGGTAGCTAATGGTTATACTCAATTTTTTTGCCAAGATTATGGTAACACTTTTTTGGCTGTAGCCAAAATCACCATTGTTTGCCCTTTTTTCTTTTCATGGTTGTCATCCGTCTCTTCAGAGTTGAACATCAAAAGGGCTTTTCTTCATGGTGAGTTGTAAGAAGTGTACATGGATCAACCACTTCATTTTATAGTCTGCAGTAACTCAAGTCTTGTCTGGTTATACAATGTTGTCATCCACCATTAGTCTCTTCACAGTTGAACATCAAAATGGCCTTTCTTCATGACGAGTTGCAAGAAGTGTACATGGATCAACCACTTCATTTTATAGTCTCCAGTGACTCAAGTCTTATCTAGTTATATAATTGATCATTGCAAATCTCGTTCGGTAGCTAATGGTTACACTCAATTTCTTTTGCCAAGATTATGGTAACACATTTTCTGCTGTAGCCAAAAGCACCATCATTTGCCCTTTTTCTTGTCATGGTTGTGATCCACCATTGGTTTTTTCGTCGTTGAACAACATCAAAAGGGCCTTTCTTCATGGTGAGTTGTATGAAGTGTACATGGATCAACCACTTCATTTTATAGTCTCCAATTACTTAAGTCTTGTCTGTAGTCTCCAATTACTTGAAGCAATCTCCTGTACTTGGTTTAGCCATTTGAGCTTGGTTTTGCTTGAGTTTAGTATGACTCGTTCTGAAGCTAATCAATTGGTTTTTTCCACTTTATTCTCCATTTTGTATGTGCATCTATTCTGTGGCATTCTTTGACTTAGTTGTCACCTTCATAGTCAATTTTAGACCAAGGACTTGGGTCCACTTAGTGCTTTCTTGGCATCGGAGTTGCACAATCCTCGTTTGACATTGTCATGGCAAAAATATTCTTTAGATATTTTTACTAAGACTAGGAGAAATACATGTGTATTTGTTTATTTTCTGATAATAAAAAATAACAAAATTATTACCGTTCTAGCCAAAAAGTGTAAAAACCGATTAGCTAGAACGTTCAAGTGTGTTGTTTTCTTTGTCCCTCAGAACCCACATTTATGTCTAATTTTCCGACCTTCTGTTTCCCTTTTTCTCTTTCATTATTCATAAATCCCTCTTTTAATTCAGGCCCTTCATTATGTCTCAAACGATCACCTGAATAACTAATCTCTAACCCCTCCAATTCAGTATGCAAATGTAACATTCCATATTGACATGACCATAATCCTTAGTCTTAAACGGCCTTATTCCTGAAGACCCAATTGATATCTGGGTTTAAAATCCAATCTACATTGAGCCTAACACCACACAATCCACTAGCCTTAGCTTTTTCAAAGTTAAGGCTAGATAAAAATGTCCTTGTATCTATGACAAATCATTACTACAACACAACCCATATTATATTCAGCAACTGCTTAACACGTTTCGTGCCCCTTGACCATCTAAATGACCATGTACTTAAAAACCCTATCAACATTAGTCTTACATCACAATCAACATTTAAACTTAATATACAATCAACATTTAAATTTAAGACCCAATTGACTTTTGGGTTTAACACCACACAGTTCCTAACCTTAGCATTTTCAAAGCTGAAGCCTTAAAATATCTTGTCATACCTCCAAATCGACTTAGACCCTTTCCCTTCATTGTCATTTTTTTCCTTTTTAATATATATTTAAAATAAAAAGTTTCCACTTCCTGCGCCTCAGCGACTGTCGCTTCATTTGTCACTTCAAGTGGTAGGTGACACTACTAACACTGCTGCCATAAATGAATTGCTAAAAAACGTTATCTTTACAACTTCATTGAAGGTGTTCCCTTACTGCATCATCCTCAACCTTCTGGAACGCATTCTTCTTCACACCCAAAACTCTGGTACTTCCTCCACTCTCATCTTCATTTCTCATTTTTGTTTTTCTTCGTGTCTTCATTGTTGCCGCACATCAACCGTATCTTTATTTCTCATTTAGTCAATGGATTATTATGCCTTATATCCCTAGGTCAAATTCGATATTCTCAGAAAAACCACCATGTATACTTCTGTTAAAAAAATATGTGCCCCTGGCCAAATCAGATATTCTCATAAAAGTAAATATATATAATTTTTACAATTTTATTGTAGATAAGTTTTATTTATTTGGTAGGTAATTTGTTATTATAAATAGTTATCTATAACAATATATCTATAACAATATATAAAAGGGATTTCCCTTTTTGTGTCCACTTTTCAAAATACCGATTTTACCCTTTAAATATAACAATTTTTTAAATTTTTTAAAATTGACCGTTATTTTTACAAAAATTTTATAAAATCAGATGTTGCTTCTTCTTTATTTATTAATGGTTATTCTTTTATCTGTTCTGATATATTTCACTTTATTTTTAATAAATATAATTCTAATATATATATATATATATATATATATATTAACTTAATAACATTATCATATTATCACCTACTAATATAATATCACGTATATTTAAAAAATATATACACACAGGCGCCTAGCGCCTGTGTTACGCTAGTTTTAGTATAAAGAGTATGGTTATGTTTAAAAAAAAGTCAAATAAAAGAAACGGTTAAATTTATCAAGTTATTATTAAAACATTGTTTGTCATGGCAAATCAAGTGCATGTTGAGCTGAATTCAAAAACTTTGATCAGGGAGCTCATTCTGTGTGGTTCATGCATATCATTCTGTAAAACTAATAATACTAACCCGGGCTAAAATATTCCAATCTTCCTAAATCATGTTTGAATAAAGCAGCAGGTAAGCATTAATGACCAGCATACACACACCACCATTATCGACTATGATTGTTAGAGGATGTGTTGTTAATATAGAGTTTTTGAAATATTTTTGACTTTTTTAATTATTTATTATAATTGACATAATAAATTGTGATAGGTTCTCCTTCTCGTAAATTGCTTATTTCGCTTGAAATATAAATAAACTAGGCTAAATTTATAAGATGGAGTCAATTTAATTTTTGAAAGAATGAAATATTTATTTTAGTTTCCGAGTATGTAAAAGTCTTTGTTATAATTCCCTGCTGTTATGTATTTTAGGATTATTTTATTATTAAAATATAATTTGAAAAGTAAATTTAACAATAAATTAAAAACTATTTTGATATTAAAAATTAATTGAATTTTATACATATTTAGAAACTACATCAGTTTTTAAAAATTTTCAAGCCCTAAATTAACTGATTCAAAAGAACCCAAAATGTCAAAATGGCCCAGTCCCATCCCTTCTTTTTCATGTCCGCTTTATTTTCTATTGCTTTTGCTTTCACTTCTCTGATTTTCTCACACTCACCAACCGCCGGCGTAATTTCTGTTTTTGCAGACTGAATCTCATTGGAGATTCTTCTTCAATTGGCGCCTCCTCTCTTCTCTGTCCGTCCGGTAACCTCTTTACTTGCTTCTATTTAAAATTGGATTTTCACAAAGATGTTTTTGTTTTTGTATTGTCTATAAGTTGAGTTGCATAAGAGAAATACCTTCAATATAATATTAAAATGAAGGCTTCTATTTGGTGAAGGACGCAAGAATTTCCTTTTATTACTATCACAATTATTTCTTCTTAGATATAATACATTCTGCTTGAAAAGGGTTCATGTATGATTTATTTTTTTAATAAACATAAAGTTTTCAATTATGGGTTTTTATTACATGTTGATTTATCTGTATCAATTGAAAGGAAATTTACATTTTCCTGGATGTATGTGAAGTTGAAGGATAATGGGTCGGAAAGTTGGTACGCTTTTTATCAACCCCAAGAGATTCGGTTCACTTCATAAGCCTTGCATGAAGGAAATGGCAATGTTTCTCAATTGTATGGCTGCAAACCAGAGCGACATGGAAGCCTGTGCTCGTCAGAAGGAGCTATTAAATGCCTGTATGGATTCTCAGGTAACATAGACATAGTTTGATTAAAACTAGCATCTTTTGTTGTCATCCAACTTTTTCAGGTTTACATTTTTAGTTGCTTTTACCTTTTAACTTTAAAATTAAGTAGTGCTTAAAAAAATCACTTCAATTTTGTTTTTTCAGAGTAAAAAGAACAGAAAGTCTTGGGGAAGTATCAATTATCAACTGCAGAGGCTTAACCGAGGAAGGAAGTAATTCAAGATTTTTCATATATGTATTGTTTTTATCATTCAGGATCTTGGGGTGTTTTATGCACTCCTTTGGTTGTCAACCTAAGCTAACCAACTGTAGTCTCTCTTGAAGTATCTTGATGATGAAATTTCTACTTTTTGGTTTTTTAAACCATTCAACTGAGGTGAAAGAGATGGCGGAATAATGTTGAAGAATACCGGTGTAGTTTATTTGCTGTATCAATTAAAGCTATAATATTCTGCATATCATTTGACACAATCACACAATGTGATATTGGCACTGCCTGTGAAAAAATTATTTTATAATTGATGAACATGAAGGTTGTTTATGTTGCATTGTTTTTGGGTGGAGTGTTGAGTGTTGATGGCTGTTGATCAATATAAGTAGTTTTGGAGCATTGGCGGCACATTCTCTAATAATCCAATTGATGATGATGGTGGATTATGTTGCTCAATGGTGGTGTGTGGTCATTAATGCTTACCTGCTGCTTTATTCAAACGGATTTATGAAGATTGGAATATATTAGCTAGGGTTAGTATTATTAGCTTTAGAGGATGATATGTATCAACCACAAAACTAGCTTCTATTCAAAATTTTTGAATTCAGCTCAAGCTCATCAAGTTCTGCACGTGGAAAAAGATCTTATCTCTTCTGATTTTGAACCTGTTCGGATAACCCAGGAGCTTCTACTGCTTAACTCGTGTTTGGAGTTGGTGGAAGATCTTGTGATTCGAGAATGTAAGAATTCTTTTAATGAAAGACCAACTAGAAAATCATATAATGGCTATCTGTAATTTGACTAAACCATGGAAAATCTGATACTTAGAGCAGGTTGTTTAGATGAAGGTTTGTCGTGATTCAATAGGAAGTAATTATCGTGTCCTTCACAAAATATGGTGTCCAATTTGTTTCATTTTCGTGAAATTAGATATCATACTTGGCATATAACAAATAGCTGTAACAAGTGACTACAAAAAACCATTATAAAAAAGTAACGGAAGTGCAAAAATCAACGAGTATCATTTGTACACCTTTATTTTTAATTATTTTTGGCGTCTTTGCTTGATAGGAAAATAGAAGTTTCGTGTCATTCATCCACATGAAGGCAAGATGGTTAACTCTATTTAAGAAAATTAGTGCAATGGTTTTGCCAAAATAACTTGATAAAACAACTACACAACAGAGAGAATAGAGACAAAGTTGTGTTATGACCTTATTTCAGACACAAAAGTTTGATCATAAGTCATAAATTTGGATGTATAGTAAATGGGTTATTTGAGGAACAATTTTTTGTTAACCGACCAAATGGAGTTTAGACTATTGAGAAAAAGATATACAAGCTTCGTAAAGTGAGAATGAATTATGTTACAAACTATTATCTATAACATACGCCAAGAACATGAAGAGAGAAAGAAGTCACTTTGTATTTCAAAAGTGAAAATCACAAGGTAAAATTCATTCAGGTTGTTGGTATTATGGCTGACAATCTAAACTAGTTCAAAATGAATATGAAGCAAGAATTATGTTTGACACTCTAAACTAGTTCAAGAAGTATATGGAGCAAGAATTAAAATGATAGACTTTGATAAAATGAATTATTTTCTTCGGTTGCAGATACTCTGATCATTTGATGTGATATTTGTACCTCAAAAAAAGTATGCCAAGGAGATTTTGAAGATGTTTCACATTTGCAAATGTGTCATCATTTTTTATACTATCTTAAAAAGTGAATCTTAAGCTTAACTCAATCGCATAAATTTGGTTTGTAAGGTAAAGTTTGCACCGCATTTATATACTATGAAATTGTCTTATCTCTAGTTAATATGAAACTTCCATCATTATGGATTTAATGGTTGATGTGAGCTTGTTAGTTGAATATATGCATTCTTTAAGTCAAATTCACACGACTTCTCCAAAATGAGTTTAGAGTGATTTGATTTTATTGATGATGATGATAAGGAAGGATTTTATTATGATCTTGAGGACTTTTACTTTTCAATGGTTAAGACGGTGCGTGAGCATGAAGTTAGTCAATCCAAAGTTGTAAGCCATATTTTAATAATATGAAGGTCGAAATCTATATATTGAATTGGGTTTTGATAAACAATTTTTTTTCCATAATATCGGTACTTCGAGTCTTCATTTGTTGGTACTGCTTTGGTATGTGGAAGGAAGGAATATTACTTAGTAAATGTTGATGGAATTTGTTGGGCTTGTAAAATGAAATGGACATTCAGAAGGAGAACTAAGTGCAATCTTACGTCGCAGTGGAGAAACTTGTGTTGAGAATGGATATAAAATTGATGACGTTATGAGATTTGGAGTTAATATGAAGAGGACAAACCACATTACTGTGATGCAGGTTTGAAGTGGATGTAAATTTGAAGATATTGTCCAACTTTTTATCATTTTGAAGTTTATAAAGCAGTTTGAACAATGTTTTTATTTATTTATTTTATGATCAAGTGTATGGATATCAAATATGTACTTGGAAGAAAATTATATACAATTATGGTTATGAATTGTAGGAGAAAAATATTTTTGATCTCATTATGTATATATAATGTATAAATTTATTTAAATTCTGAACTTATTTTCATAATTAGTAATAATATAATTTAAAATTCTTACTATATTAATTATTTATATATAGTAATAATAATAATAAAAATCATATAATCACTATTAAAACCCATGTCTATTTATTTGAATTTGAAAATAAATTTAGTGTTCGTTTCATACTCAAATTCAAAATAAATTAAATAAGGTTAAATATGTTTTTGTCCCTTAATTTTTAGTGAAAATTTGAATTAGTTCTTTTTCAAAACTTTGACCTAATATAATCATCAAACTTTAGAAATGTGTGAATTTAGTCATTTTAACCAAATTTGTTATGTTTATTTGACATTTCAAGGACATTTCAATTTAGTATTTGAGTTAACATTGAAGAGAAAATGTATCAAACGGTATAAACAACTCAAATACTATCATGAAATATGTTTGAAATGTGAAATAAACTTAACAAAATTTGGTTAAAAGGACTAAATCCAAATATTTCTAAAGATGGGGGACTAAATTGGTCCAAAATTCGAATTCCAATTTTCACTGAAAGTTAAAGGACCAAAAACATATTTAACCAAATTAAATAATATGTAATTATTAGTTTAACTTTATATTAATAAATTTGTTTTAGAAATGATATAGTATTGTTGTACATCATTATCAATAAGTTAAATGTCATGTATATTAATATTCAATTAAGATTGTTGTCTATATGTGTTGCATACACTAGTGCAAAATAGATATGCTAGAACAAGCTATTAAATCAATTGTAGAGGAACTAATGTAATGCAGAAACGCGATGATAATTTTGTAAATATTGAGAACTAACTATATTAGACCAGTTATAATGGGAGCTAATATAATATGTACATATTAGATCAATTATAAAGGAAAACAATCTAATATCAGTTAAAACAACTACTGATCTAATAAGCCTTCTTTTTCCTTTTTCATTCTCGCGAGGTTCCTTCTCTTCTTTCCACCCACAAAACAACTCTTTTCTCTCTCATTTTCAAAGCCCCAAAACTTTCTATTTCAATGCAACCCTTTCTCTTCTTCCTTCATCTTCATCTTCCTTCCCGCTAGAGGCTTCATGTTTTTATTTTCTCCAAGTTGTCATTGCTTTATTCCTCTCACCACTAGTAGTGATTTTCTTGTCCCAGTTGTTGTGATCGTCGTCACCATGGTCACAACTATTGAGACTCCAATGTCTCGACCTGTTTGGTTGTTTTTGAAATTGTTGTTATTGCTTTGGTCGTCGTCGTTTCTGGGTTGCCTACCGATGGTGTTGCTACGGTCGTCGCTTGTGTTGTTTTGCTAATTGCTGGTGTTAATCTGCTTACCGCTGGTGCTAATATCCTTTTCATTGCGTTCACCAATGTTGGTCTGTTGTGTCAACAACTAAGGCAACCGAGTTAGGGTTACATAGAAAACTTTCTCAATTTTTTTTCTTTTTAGTTAAAGGTATTAGATCGATTGTGCTAGAGCCGATTTAATATGTCTTCAACATATTACATAAGCTCACGATCAGTTGAAGACCGATCTAATATGTGCTCCATAATCGATCTAATATACCTATTTTGCAATAACGATACATGAAAAGACTATTATTTTGGCGAGAAGAATAAGTTTCTATTTTTTGTTCTTTTACATTTCTTAATTGAAGATATATGTATTTTCAATTAATAAAAAAAATTTCTTCAGTTTTGATGTTTGATATTCAAAATTCCAAATTGGAGAGATTTTGTTTTAAATGAATTCGAAATGGGTTTTGTTATTTCTTATGTTCGTTATTTGTAATTTCAAATGCATTTAACATCTTTCTACATAGTTATAAGGAGTGTTCAAAGATCTATTGGAGTTCATCTTGCGTGGCAAAGTGGTGCGACCGAAAATGTCATCATGTAAGAGATATAATTTCAAAAATGTCTTCCAAAACTCCCTATGTATCTTAAGTCCCGTTAAGGTAACATTTCAAAGGTTGACTATAAGATATCTATTTATGACTTTTGTATGTGTGATTTGTGGTTTGATTGTCATCGCCATGTCATTATTTGTGGTTTTGGGTTTCGTAAATCCAAATGGTCATTGCTATTTATGGTGAAATTTTTCTATGTTATAGTCTTTATTTAATTAGCCATAGAACATAATCAGTTACATAGTGTTTTTTTGAAAACCTAGTTGATATTTGTACATTACTATGTTTTTTATCGTTATGTTTCTCGTGGTGGATTAATAAGCGTGTTTGAAACAACTAGTTGTATTTGTTTGGGTTTTTTCAATCGTGGTGTTTAGTGATTTTGTTTTCAGACTATTGATATTAACATTCAAAGTTGTTATCCTCAATATTAAGACATGGTAATTTTCTTATTATTGTGTTATTATGTTTGTTATATGAATTTATTGTTTTTAAAGGAGGTTTCTTTGTTGAATGGGGAAATTATTTGTAAATTGATAGGAACTACTTCCGAGATCCAAAGGGCAATGACCTCAATATCGAGTTTGAGGAATCCTTCACTGGAAAGAAAATATTCCAAGCATCATTTGAAGTTGCCAAATTTTATAATTTGGATAATCTGTATTATGTGGCTATTTTGTTCTTGGTGACAGACATTTCCAGATAAGGATACTTACTTTAACTTGGGATGAAATTGAATATTCTATGCCAACAAATTTGGCATTACCCCTTGAATGCTTGGTTTCCTCAAGGTTCTTTTCATCGTTTAGAGTAAAGTTATGCTACTAATTTCCAATAGTTATTTGTCCTTTTTATGAATAATGTATAAATATTTTTGTTTTGACTCTAAGAGTGTGTTGATCTGTGGGAAGAATCCATTATTCTATTGGATCTAGTGTTTGAGTTACATATATTGGGAGAAGAAGTTGGTATTCGGTCATAAGTTGCAATTGGTTGATCCTCGTTCCAAAAAAAATTATGTTTGATTTCGAGAAAACAAAGAATGACATAATTTATTGGTTTGGTGGTGTCTAAAATATGATTTAGTTCTATTATTTTGAGGATTGAGTTCACCTGCATTTAAATTATGTTACACAAAATATATTCATATTTAGTATCTTTTCGTTGGAAGGAATGGAAATGAATTATAATGTAGAGTTGGGTAATTCTTCTCAGATTGTTAATAATCCTACGAACAATATCCACCATAACTTAAATATTGTAACCTATCAATGGTGAAATGTTTAAGTGCTTATGTTGTTAAGACATCCTCATTCATATATCTTAGTATTATTTTGCATTACCTATATATTGTTATTTTTTGTGGAGTTTGGTTAATTAACAATGTTATATTTTATTTCAGTACTTGGATTCAAGTTCTGTTGCTAAGGCTTTGGCAAAGACACATAAACACTATATGTTGTCTAATGGTGATGTAGTATATTGGCTTTGTACAATTAGATGGACTAGGAGAAGCAAAACTGAATGTTATCTGATGTGTAGTTGAAAATGATTATGCAAGTAGAATAAATTAGTTGTTGGAGATTTGATATGATTGCACATTGACAATGAACAAAACAACTTTATCAATGTTTAGAATGTTTTGTATTTTGAAATTGGTTTGAACAATGGTTTTTTTTTTGTCGGGGATGTATTATTTTGATGGTTGTATATTTTCCCCTGATGCTTATAACAATTATTGACAATGTTATTTTTTATGACAATGTACATAATTATGTTTTGTCAGTATATGAGCATAATAAATTTTATATGATTGTAGTTGTAACTTATACAGAATGAAATAAGATAAACATTTTAAATTTCTTCTCATATTTAAATAACTGAATTTATTGAATAATAAGCGTTATGATTGATTTGATAATTGATGTATTATTCATCGAATATAATACGTGCTATGAAGACAACTTTTTTTATGACTTTAACAATGTTAACTTTTATGTAATTTTGTAAAATATTGGAATGATAAAAAAAGAATTATTTAACAAAAGGATTTGAAATAAATTTGTAGGTGTAGTATATTACTTTAACTAACGATATAGCACATTATTATATATAATTTAAACAACATAAAAATAATTATAAATAATTTGTGGTGGTGTAGTTACTAAAAAATTTGATGAGTTGGGTTTATGATGGTATTGATAGTAAAAAAATTGATAAGTTATGTTCGAAAAGGAATTATTTATTATTGTTGTCCTGGTTAGTTGTTGGTTGTTTTGTTTTAAATGCATTACATATCCAATTGAAAATTGGTATTATAATATTTGTGAGATGAAGGTTCCGTAGGAGACAAAAAATTAATAAAGCTATTTTTTGGTAAGATTTCGTCCGCTCTAGTTTCTATTTCATTTTTGTTTAGTTAGGATCAATAATGGGTGTTCCTTTTGGTTTCTATTTCGGATTGAAATAAGTCTTTCTACTCCTAAATATGTATTATTGTTTTGAATTTGTACTTATTTTTAAATTTTTTATTGGTTATAATATTAACTTGAATAAATATCTATAGAAATTGTGTTTGTAAGTGGACTAAGAAAGAGATAAATGAATAGTTAAGCAATTATTAAAAGAGATATGTGTAGGTCCATACAACTTATACATTCTAGAAAACTTCTTTAAATACTATGATGGTTGTAGATTTCAAAGGTTTGTTTTTCATTATCATAGATTAAAATCTATAATCTAGCAAACAATTTATAGTTGAAGGGGAGAAATTACAAGACCTAACCATGTTCAGACAGATTATTGGAGCACTACAATACTTAAAAAAAACAAGACCTAACATCAAATTCTTAGTAAATAAGCTTAGCCAATTCATGAGCTCTCCCACTATAGATGACTTGCAAGGTATCAAAAGAATAATTAGGTATCTTCAAGGTATCATTCACCATTGTTTACACATTAAACCACCTATTGACTTGGACTAAACATGGTTCTCGGGTGAAGATTGGACCACAAGTGTGAATAATAGAAAATTCGTGGTTGGTCAATGTATTTCTTGGTTAAACACTTGTCTCTTGGTCCTCAAAGAAGCCAAAGGTAGTTTTAAGATCTAATACAAAGTCAGAATATAGTTTTGGCTAAATTTTCTGTTGAAATAGCATGGAGTTGTTTGCTTCTTAATGAGTTGAAACCTTTGCTAAGAAAACCAACATGATGGTGTGATAACTTAAACGCTAAGGCTTCAGCTTCAAATCCAGTTATGCATACTCGATCAAAACATATTGAGATTTATATGCATTATATCACAAATCAGGGGTTGCAAAACAAAAATTTTGTAGCTTATGTTCCATCAGCTGAACAAGTTGCTAACTGTCTCACTAAAGCATTAACTTATACACAGTTCAACAAACATGGGGTGACTCTCTCATCCATAAGTTTGAAGGGGGAATTAGATACAAGACCCCTTGATTTATTAATATTTATGCATCCTATATTACCTATTAATATTGTCAATTATTGTAATTAATGTAATTTTCAATCAATGATTATAAATATTACTTGTTAGCTTATTTATTTGTAGGGTATTAATGCTAGCCATAACATATGATCCTATATTGCTAGCATTTGCTATATATGTACACTATTACCTTCAGATTACATCATTATCTTACATCCTATACATTTCTTTCTTTCCCCACCTATAAATAAGTGTCTCCCTTCTCTTCTATATCACACCTTGACTAAATCTAATATCTTCTCTTCTCTCCTTCTATTGTGAGTTATTTGTTCTTTAAAGTTTAGTTGCTAGTTTTGCTCACAAATAGTGTGTTTGTGTTCAACATGTATAGGACACAAACATGCATACGACACTCATGTGACATGTATTGGTGAAATGTCCAATTCAGAAGATATCTTTTTTATCTCTTACATAATTTTGACATCTTATAATAAGAACAAGTATAACGATTTTCTAAAAACCATAAACTTGTAAACTTATTGCAAAATTTTCTATTGTGATTATAGAAATTATTGATGGGGAAACAATAACAATAACCAAAAATACCAAAGTATGCAATATAAATAATTCTGCCAAACTTGCAAGAATCTATGAGGAGCAACAACGAAAGAAAATGGCAACAATATCACGAAATAAAACACCGATATTTTTAACGTGGGAAAACCCTCTCAATGTGAGAAGTAAAAACTCACTGGCATAACCCAGTAAATCAAGTTCCACTAATATCAAATGTGGGTACAATAGAGTCAAATCAAAAGCATAAATAAGTGCCTAGAATCCGCCTATAAATCAAATCAATAATGCTCTAAAATATGAAAAACAAAGAAAGTGAAACCTAAAATAATACAACAGTGTGAGATTGCTTTTTTAACCACAAACCTCCGATTGACGATCCAAACAGTCAAAATGAAGAACACAATCTTGCGAACTTGATGTCAAAATGTTAACCCAACTAATAATTAAGATGTCACTAATACCTTTGTCACTATTGTACTAGTTGCGACTTTTTAAACTTCTATACTTAAGAAGTAGTGTAGATGACCAAGATCCTTAAGTGAAAATACAATATTGAGTTGTTTGATGAAGGACTCCAAAAAATTGGTGTTGTTTCTAATGACAATTATATCACCCACGTAAATAAGCAAGGAGGTAATATGATATGTACCTCTTAGAGTGAAGAGCGAGGAATCACTTTTCGTGTTCTCAAAACCCCAACTAAGTAAGGCATTTTTAGGTTGTCAAACTAGGCTTTTGAAGCACGTTTTAATTCATAAATTGCCTTAGATAAGTTGCATACATGATTAGGTTTAGGTGAATCTATAAACCCCCTGGTTGACATATAAACACAATTATTTTAGGTAGCCATTAAGAAAAACATTGTTTATGTCCAATTGTTTGACTCCTAGTTGAGATGTATTGCAATTGTGAATATTATTCGAATTGTATTGACCTTAACAACTGGATTGGAGGTTTCTTCATAGTCTAATCTAGTTTTTTTTGGAACTCTTTCGCAACTAATCTTGCCTTTCTCCTTTCAATTATTTCATTTGTTTTGTACTTGGTCTTAAATACCCATTTAGAGTCAATTTTGTTATATAGGACTTATATGGTACTAAAAGTCAGGTTTGATTTGACATGAGGACTTTATATTCATTGTCCATAGCTTCTTTCCACTATGGTCTTGTGAATGCTTCTTTGACATTTTCTAGTTCCTTTTCATATGTGCAAATTTCAATTAAACCAACATACAATTTCTTTGGCTTGTGAATTTTAGCCTTGCTTATGGCCCAATGATGGTTGATGGTTATGTTTGGTTCAAAAATGTCTTAATAGGTTTCAACAATTGTTTGAGTGGGATCAATGTCATCAAGAGTTGGACTATTTCTTGTTGACTCATTTGTAATATGATATTCTTTGAGTTGTATCAATGTCATCAGTGTCAACAATTGTTTCAGTATGATTATTTATTGGTCCTAATTCTTCATCAAGATTATTATCATTTAAAAAAATTATGGTACACTCAGTATACATAGGCAAAGAAACCAGTGGACTTTCAGTTAGTGTTTTCAATGGACCTTTTATATTGAGAAAACCATCATGGAAAGGAAAAGCCTCCTCATTGAAGACATGTCTTGAAATAAATATTCTTCCTTGAGAATTTAAACATTTGTATCCTTTGTGAGAGTTGTTATAGCATAAGAACACGCATTTGGTTGTGTGAAATTGTAGTTTATACTGATTGTAAGTCTTGAGATAAGGATAACAAGCACACGTAAACGAGTTTAGAGATTACAGTTAAGTTACTTTAGAAGAAGTAAAAAGTAAGGGCTTTCATTTTAAGTGACTAGAGAGGGTAGTCTGTTTATGAGATATATCACTAGGCGACACTTTCACATTACAACTTTTCAAGAAACTATCTACGACTTTGTTATTTGGATAATCAAGTCTTATGCCAATTTTCCTTGACAAATACATAAACAAATGTGTCCCATTTTGTTCTTCAGAGTTTATACAAGCCATCTTCAAGTGTCCCTTTTAGGATTGCTCTCTCTGTCAACTTGTCCTTCACCAAGTAGTAATTTGCATCAAATTTAACAAGAATGTTATTATCATTGATCAATTTTGACACAATTAATAGATTTTTGGTAATTTTGGGCACATATAAGACATCATGTAAATCAAGTGGCTTTAGTTTTGATGAACCTAAGGTAAAAATCTTTATTTTTTCACCACTTCCAACTATTAAAGACTTCTTACAATGATGTTCTATCAAGTTTTGAACTTTTTAAATTTGATGTGTCACATTATTGCTTGCATCGCTATCAAAGTACCAATCATAATCTTGAATAGAGCTTTATAAGAAAGGCATTGTGTGCTCCTTGTTTAACATTGTATGTATCCATATAGTAGCAATTTACTATTGTGTACCTAACCTTGTTGCAAACTTGACAACTTGGTTTAAATGTTCTTCCTCTTCCTCTTCCTCTTCCTCTTCCTCTTCTCCAACCTCTAAAATTAGAGTATCTCCAAGTGTTGTTTGAGTTGGACTTGTCAACTTTGTAATTAGTTTTATGAGAAAAATATATTGATGCATTAAGGTTTACGCTAGTAAGGTTATTCAGTTGGTCAAGGTTAACAATTGGGTCTGCAAATTAATCCAACTATGAGTAGTTTGATCAAATAAATTGACCACTATAGGAATGTAATAGAAATGGTTTAAATAATCAATTATAAATTGGAAAAAAAAGGAAACAAGTAATGTTTATAATCATTGATTGACAATTACATTAATTACAATAATTGACAATATTAAAAGGTAACATTGAATGCACAAATATATGAACAAATCAAGGGATCTTGTTTCTATTTGGGAATAGGGCGAGAAACCCCATGACTCATGGAAGAAGCCCATGCCTTGCGAATGAAGCTCCTTTATCTATGGAGAAATCTCTTTGTCTAGCAAAAAGGAATGAACGATCCAACAACGATTGTGGAAAAAATTCATAACATTGGTTGAGAGGATATCGTAGTCACGAAGTAGCTTCCTTATAACAACTTCTGTGGAACTCTACTAAGAGAGTAATACCATGCGTGGAGAAATCACCAGAAAAAAGAGGATCCTTGCAAAATCGTTGTAGAGTGAATCACAAGAAAAAGAAGGGTAATGGCTACAATGCAGATTTCAATTCTAAAGAGGGAACAAAACAAGTCATTTTTTTCAATACTCTATTTTTAGAACACTTTTAAGTTACATAACTCCGATTTCGAAAATAAACAATACCTTATATATAATAATGGGTTAATTATGTTTTTGTATGTCTTAACTTTTAGTGAAAATTGGAATTAGTCTCTCTTCGAAACTTTGGCTTAATTTAGTCCTTCATTTTTAGAAATGTGTGAATTTAATCCTTTTAACCAATTTTGTTTAAGTTTATTTGATGTTTCAAATGTGTTTCATGATAACATTTGAGTTTTTACACCGTTTCACACATGTATGTTATAATGTTAGCTAAAATGTTATCATGAAACACATTTAAAATATCAAATAAACTTAACAAAATGTAGTTAAACGAACTAAATTCACACATTTCTAATATATTTGAAATGTCAAATAAACTTAACAAAATGTGGTTAAAGGGACTAAATTCATGCATTTCTAAAGTTGAAAGACTAAATTAGTTCAAAATTTCAAAAATGAATTACTTCCGATTTTCACTTAAATTTAAGGAAAAAAACTATATTTAACCCTATAATAATTTCACCTAATTATGTTATTTCAAACATTATAATACTTAAAATAAAACCTAATTTTTTGTTCATTGAAATTAGCATAAATGAATGTGGGGACGAGTTAACATGGCTATGTTAGTGTTCGAGTGGAATGGTCCACGCCATGGCATGCAAATGCAAGTGGTAATGAGGCACAATAATGCATAGCTAGGTAGGGTTATTGGGTGATGAATGGGGAAACACTTGAGAACCACTTTACACTTTTGTCAGTTCAATGGTTCCTATGTAGCCCTTGTTCCGTGTTTGTAAACTAGGTTTGTTGGATCTCTACATTTCCATTGAACTTTACCCCATCATAGGAAGCTTCTTAATTCCATTTCGTTTTATACTTTATTTAGAATCAAAGTGAAATAGAACACCCACAAGAAAGAAATAAAAGAAGAAGATAAATAGAGGTGCAAAAATCAGAGTAAAAACGTAATTTGATAGATGGATAAAAGTATGAAAAAGGAAGTGGGAAAAGTTTCTTCATTTTGATAGATAGATCGAATATGAAAAAATATTTTTATATTAATTCAAAAATTTAAATTTAAAAATGTAGACCTCCTACCCTATTATATATTTACTATTTAAAAGTTAAGAATATAGGTAAATTGTATTTTAAAACATGACTTCTGCATAATAAAAATAAATAAATAAATAAAAACAGACCCATGTTTTTAAAAGCACAACTTGCCATATTTTGCAATTTTTTTAAATTTAATATTTTTTTTTTATAATTTCTAAAAGACGATCTTATATGGACAAAAAAGCGTATCTTTTTTTCCTTATAAAGGTGACATTGATGTAAAAAAATCAATTTTACTAAATATTAATATTTATTCAAAGTATAATCATTATTTGAATCATCAAGTTTTTGTTCTATTTACATTCCTCGAATTTAAGATTTTAAATATTCAACATGCAATTCTGAAACCTACATGTTAGGAATATTTCATAGATTAACAGTATATATTTCTATACTAATAAAATTATTTGTTAAAATAGTTTAATATAAACTCGAAGTGTGAATATTAATTAGTAATCTAATATTTGTTAAAAAAATTTATGATAGAATGGAGTGGATAAAGGGATATCATATAATTAGTCAAAATAGGGAGACCAATTAATGTGTGTTTGATAATAGTTACTAATTTAAAGTTCAATCGATAATAAATATTATTAGAATTATCAATTTAGAGATTAATTAATTAAAAAATTTTAAAATTATTTTAGTTGTCAATAATTTTTAATTTATAAATTAATATCTAAATTAGTTTTTGTAATATCCCATTTAAATAATAACGTAATTAAATTAAACATCTCACAGTATAATATAAAGAGCAAAGTTGCAGAGTATTAATGTCACTCCTTACGGTTAACCAAAAATACTTAGAGGGAATTAGTAAGGCACACCACGATGCCATTAACAAGGCAGAGAAATAGTTCGATAGTAATCAAAATAAATGCTTAAAGAGCAAAATAATACATGGACTACAACCCTAAAAGGAAACTCGGAAAGGTGGGAGCCGACCCAAGACAAACTATGCAGCGAAATTTCCATCACCCTGATGACCACGAGGATTTTTCGCATATGCTCATATCAATAAATTGATGATCATCGCAAAAGGAAAAAACCACACATAGAACATACAAACAAACAAAAGGGTAAGGTAGAGTAGAAAAACGTGTTATCATACAATTGCATACAATTTTATAGCCAAAGATACATACATCAACCCAACATGTGATGACCAACAAACAAGACACTAAGACTCAAGACACGATTATCCGGATACATATAATCAGTCGGATTCACTGGATGCTTGCACTTGTGGTGGCCTTTACTGCTCTGTAGAGCCAATTGCCAATGGGTTTCACCCTACCACTCACAAGGTTAGCCTTCAAACATCTAACGTCATTATCCTGCCAAAGACTAGGGCCTCCTGCTACTCTCACCACTTCAGTCAGTATGCTCTACATGAGATTAATTGACTTTTTATAGTGTCAGGATGCAATCTTTACTTGAATCCTTACTAAATTATATAATGAGGCACCACCACGAACCTTTGTGGAATTACGTCTTAACCATGACGTGCCACCATGAACTCCCACTAACAGGGATCATGGAATTACGTCCTGACCATGAGGCACCACCACGAAACCATCGTGAAATTACGTCCTAACCAATGAGACACCACCATGAGATCTCACCTAAAGATTCATGAAATTACGTCCTAAGCCCCCCAAAATCATGTCCCACCATCCACGCATAAAGTTATCATGCATACTAATTCCATGCCAACATTTATAACCAACCATCCAATTCATGTTTCATACAAAGGTCATACCAAACTCATCAACTCCAACCCATACTATCAGATATTACATGCATATTCACATACTTTATACTTTAAATAGAGCAAACCAGCCAATCATACAATCAACAACAATTATGTGAGAAAACAACACGATCTGTGTCAGGTCTCACTCAAGCTAGGAGCCCTCACTCAGGCAAGATGAGTGGTCTCGCCAAAGCTGTAGGCTCTCGCTTAGGCGAGACTGTGAATAGAGGCCCTGGGAGGTTTTGCGAACGCTCACTTAGGCGAGGCCATCTCGCTTGAGCGAGATGGTTCGTCACTCAAAAATTCAATTTCTCTGCCTGAGCGAGTGCTCGAGCAAAAACCCCTGGGCGAGCTCCTACTACTCTCGCCTAGGCGAGACAGAATCCCTTGGGCAAAAATAGCAGTTCTCTCTCATTGTTCCACGCCTGCAAAGCCAGAGATTCATCCAAAACAGCAAGCAATGTATATCCATTCCATCATGAACACCACACAAACACCAAGAATGCAAAACAAAACCAAAAATAGGCAAAATAAATCTAAAACACGAAACCCTAGCTTCCCTTACCTGGAAAATGCTAGCCAAAGACTTGGACACCCAAACAGTTGAGCACAGTAGCTTTAGGAGCAGGTTCGAAAGCTGGAAAAATAGCGGAACAGGTTTAAAACGAGTTCACCAAGACAAACCTTAGTTGGAACCATGAAGAATAATCTGAAGGGACAGAGTATGAGTTGAAAACGACTTACGTGAGCAGAAAAATGGGTTGAGCTAACTTGAAGACGAATGGAATTCAAAACCCTAGCATAGTACTATTGAGGGAACAAGAAAGTGAGCAAGGGATTTTTTTTTTCTTTCTAAAAGTGGTAGAAAGTGAGAGTGTTAGGCTGATTTAGGGGCTTTGGACACTCTATGGGTCAGCCTTAAGCCCAATTGATTATGATAGACCTTTAAAATTAGGGCAGAAAATAAAGTGGATCTTATATTTTTGTTATTGTAATTAATTACTTTTTTTTTATTAAAATTAATTACTATTCAATAATTTTTATAATAATATTATACTAAAAAAACTAGAAGGAAAACACATATGTTAATTAAAGAAGTTTTAGAAAATGATAATTTAACAAATTTTTGGTAAAAAAAAAACTATTTTATTACTTATTCTGGTTAAAAAAATTAATCTATTTTAATTTTATTTATGAGGACTTTTAAAAAATTTGTTGAAAAAAATTGATCAAAAATTAATTTTCCTAAAGTTTTAGGATGAGAGTCGGTGAAAATAAATATGAAGAATATTTGGTAGCAGAAGACGGAAGAATTTGTATTGAGAAATGATGTTTGGATATTTTGTACATAAATTTTGTTTGCACTCTCTTATCTTCCACTACACTGCGTCAAGTTGATGTGTACGTCGATTGTGTAAGTAAAAATTGTTAGCAGACACGGCCCAGCAAGCGGTTCTTCTGGTCAGTGTCAAAACTGCTACACATCAGTAGTGACACAATCCCAGCACGAGATTTGGCACATTACAACATTACTACTAATAACAACAACAAAAACTACAACATTAACGAGGAAAATGAAAAACATTAGAGAGAGGTTTTAATGTAAATATTAGGTTGCAATATATATTGTTTGTTTGACTTTGTATTTGTATATGTATGTCTGTAAATTAAAAAAGAAAAGGGATTGCTTGGGAGTGAACATAATTTACTAAAAATGTGTGGTTAGGCTTTTTCTGAAAATGGAGATTTCTTGAAGGAACAGAAAGATATCGAAAGCAGAGGATGAAGACCTTTTCCAAAAATTGAAGGAGTGTTGAATGGGAGAGATTGACACGAACAAGACAGCGTGACAGAAGAGGGGGGGAAGTGGGGGCTTTTCTGACTCAGATTTGCTTCCCTTAACAAAACCAAACAAAAGCCAATTGGGTGAGAGAAAGAGAATATTATGACTCATAGAAAGAAGAAAGGAATAGTGAATAAGGTGAATGAATGAATGAATGAATACGAAGGAACTAATATAGCATAGCTTCGTGTATGGCATGATGAGTACAGCTAGTAGCTTTAGCACCACCAAAAGCTTTTCCTTTTGGTAGTTCACGCCTCCCTCTGCTGTCTAAACTGTAAAGAAACCTATCACTTCGATGGGATTGGACGTATGCATGTATCATCTGACACCACACTTTGTATCATTCTGATTTTATTCATACTCATCATCATCATCAACAAATACAACCTTCTCATGCATTAATCATCATTTTTTTTTTCTTACTTAGTGAAAATCAATATAATATATAATGATTCTTTTTTTATGTAAGATTTGATGCACCTTTTCCATGCTAGACTTGTCATCTACATACATATCAACTGTACTTCTCATTGATGGCCTTGTTTTGTCCCTTTGTGGGAATAACCTGCGTTTGAACAAGGGCAACGAGAAAAAGAAAAAAAGGAAATGCCGCTACTCTGAGAGATTCACGACACACAAAAAATGGTTTGGATTTGGATGAATATTGAATCAATACTCATGAACACTATTTTATATGCCCCCATGTGTTTGTCCTCGCAGGGTGTTGCGCTTTCATCAATTGCATCTGTCTCACTTTTCTGCCACTGTGTCCTTCCAACCTCGGCCTTGACAAAACAACACTGAAATGATAGATGCATTCATCAGAATCACTTGCCTTTTCTTTCTCTTTCTTTCTCATCCTCCAAAAGATGCCAACAACACACACAGATATACATCAACCACTTAATTAATTATGCTCTCAACAAATCAACAATTCAACAAACCCAAACATGTTTTCATCTTATTATATATACACTTGTCCCACTTACCACCGATGCCTCAACACAACACCCAATAATTTCTTTCTTCACATCATAACCACCACCAACTTCTAAATCCCACGTCTTTTGTTCCATTTCTGGTTGTGTTGCATCACACTTCTTCACTTCCAAAACCGTCTTCCCTTCTCTCCATTCTCCAACACCCCACTGAAAATGAGGAACAGAAACAACCATCCCAGGTGATTGCTATAGCTAGGAGGAGTCAGCAAACAACATGACAACAACAACATCAACAACAATTATCCTTCCAAAAGCCACCTTTTTCGTTTTCCCTTGTCCAACCTACACTGCTTTCCCCTCTTAGGTTCTTCCCTAAAAACGTTTCCACACCCATTTCCCCCACTATCTTTCCAAGCAAAATTTACGCAGCAAAACAAGAAACCATGCATAACCTTTCCTTTAACATTAAAGGCAAGCCTAGCTAGTATAAACTGCACTCCTCAACTTTTTTACTTTGTGTTTAAACCAAGCAAACACAGATAATCTTATACATATCCATCTCGAGCCAACCGAATATATTTATATATATGGAAGGTTTTCACCCTTCAATGACGTCTCCTTTTTCGTACACATTCCCCATCAGTGGTGCTGGAAGTAGTACTACTACTAGCAATCTTACCACTGCCACTTACAGCACTTCTACTATATGGATGAACAGCAGAATATGGAGCAAGCTCCCTCAGAGGCTTCTCGACCGTGTAATAGCCTTCCTTCCTCCACCAGCTTTCTTTCGTGCACGTTGTGTTTGCAAGAGATGGTATGCACTTCTCTTCTCCAACACCTTCCTTGAATTATACCTCCAAGTCTCTCCACACCGCCACTGGTTCATATTCTTCAAGCACCACAAAACCCGCAAGAGCTACATCTACAAGAACAACAACAACAACAACGGTAGTGGCTGTGGACATGGTGCAGCCTCTTCCTGTGAAGAAGGGTACCTCTTTGATCCCTCTGACATGGCATGGTACCGTATTTCCTTTGCTTTGGTCCCTTCTGGCTTCTCTCCGGCCTCTTCTTCTGCTGGTTTACTTTGTTGGGTTTCTGACGAGGCTGGTCCCAAGACCATGCTTCTGTGCAACCCTTTGGTCGGTTCTCTCACTCAGTTACCTCCCACGTTGAGACCTAGACTCTTCCCTTCCATTGGCTTAACCATCAGCCCCACCTGCATAGATGTCACTGTTGCCGGGGATGACATGATATCTCCTTATGCAGTGAAGAACTTGACATCTGAAAGCTTTCACATCGATGGAGGAGGGTTTTACTCCTTGTGGGGCACCACCTCTTCTCTGCCTAGGCTTTGCAGCCTTGAATCCGGTCGAATGGTTTACGCTGAAGGGAAGTTTTACTGCATGAATTGCAGCCCTTTCAGCGTTTTGGCTTATGATATCACATCAAACAATTGGTTCAAAATACAAGCCCCAATGAGGAGGTTCCTCAGGTCTCCAAATCTCGTTGAGTGCAAGGGGAAGCTGCTTCTTGTTGCGGCTGTTGAGAAGAGCAAGCTGAACGTGCCAAAGAGTTTGAGGGTGTGGAGTTTGCAGGCTTGTGGGACAATGTGGGTGGAGTCAGAAAGAATGCCACAGCAGCTTTATATTCAGTTTGCTGAATTAGAAGTTGGAAACGGATTTGAATGTGTAGGGCATGGGGAGTTTATTGTGATCATGATTCGTGGCACAGACAAAGCGTTGCTGTTTGATATATGCAGAAAGAGGTGGCAGTGGATTCCACCTTGTCCTTACATTGCACATGATGGCTTTGAATTGCATGGTTTTGCGTATGAACCTAGACTCGCCACTCCTGTCACTGGCCTCCTTGATCAATTGGCTCTTCCCTTCCAGACTTTTACTGCTTAAATCAGAAAATCATTTTCAAGTTTGTCATATATATGCAATGATTTAATCATGCTATGATTATCAAGGAATGCATGTAGGACAATGAAAAACTATTTCAGTATTAGTGATTTGGTTTGTAAAATCAGTTTTAACGTGTCCCTACACTGGTTAATTACTTAGCTGTTACAATACTTCGGAGGTGTGGTTTGGAATCTAATCAACTAGGTTGCGAATGCAATTTTATGTGGCCTCTTTTTCATGTTATCTGCTTCCACATGCAGCAGCTATAATGTCTATTACATGTTATTTTCCTAATCCCTCCAATGAACTCATTGAATAAGGTCTCATGGAGAAAGTTTAATCAGTGATTTATTCTCATATATATGCTGATATGAACGCTTAGATTTTTCCTGTTTCCATTCATTTCTTCCTGTCTTCTATTCAGCTAAATCAATCTCGTGACCTCTGAACTTCTAAATTGGAACTAGTTTTTTGCATTCAAGAGATAAAATTGTTGCTTTTTTAACAAATTATTTCACGTTTCTTCACTGATATTGATGCAATATTTACAAGACGAATGTTATATAGTATGTATACTTTTTGTATTTTATTATTTGAAAGCTTTGGAGTAAGTAAAACAAGTTTTAAATAATTGTTCTAAAAGACAAGTCAGTTACTATATATAAATAAGGATTTCACAACATTATTTCCCTTTTATAATCTATTTTATTAATTTATATTTTATCATTATTTAAATTACTCATTTTTTTTAAATTGAATTGTAAGAATTATACAAGTTTATTACGAATTTTAAGAATTTACCTAAAAAACTTGATAATAAATTAACATAATTTTGCTATTAGTATCATAAACGCATATAAATTTAATAATTAATTTGAGTATTTGAAAATTTTGAAAGGGAGTAACAACTCTTATATAGCCATGAGTAACCTTTGACAAATTCAAAAGTTTTACAATGTAATTAGCAAGTAACAAAAGTTTACATCATTTTATTTTCTAAGCTTTAGCTTCATCGCATGGAAAGAGTGCTTCCAAATTTTGACACAGGAAATACTACAAGTATTATTAAATTAAGTCATTTTTATCTAATTTTTTAGTGTATACTAAATTATGAATGCGTATGTTTTTCTTTTAAATTACACAACTTACACTTCATATATAAAAGAAGTAACTTAAAAAGATAGGATGAGAGAAAATTGTGGAATCAAGGAACTCAATGTTTTATAAAATCTTTGAATAATCATCTAGATATTATAGTTTAGAGGATTTTTGTTCTCTAATAGTTAGACTTAGGAAGAAAGATGAATTAGTAATACAACTGTTTAAGAAATGGTCAACATAGATATGAGTTGGGAGAACCAATATCGGACTCAATCGTGGCTGAGCATAAGGAAACATCGATTCTAATAGCAATTAATTTGTTTCAGTCCTAAAGACATCACTAGAATTTTGAATTTTGAGATATTTAGTGTGTTTGTAACACTTCACTCATTCACTACAACAAAAAACATTATGCAACAACACAAAATTGTGAGTTAAATCACAAAAATTGTGGATTAAAATTTAGACAACATTTTTTCAGATATAGTTTAGGTGAGCGCAGCCGTAGGTAATAGGACACAGTTATCAGTACAACAACAATTTTAAAATCGTTGCTTAAAATTTTCATAAAAGACAACGGTTTTGACATACGTATTTTTTAAAATTTCACATTTTCAACACTGTGAACTCTTTGAAATAAGTTTTGTATTTTGAACAAAAAAAGGAGGGATAAAATATTTCTAATATAAAAACTTTAATTTTTAGTGTATTTTAGACCACATTTTTATGAATTAGCTCACACTTTTTACGAAGATAATTTTTATACCTATGATCCGGTTTAGTGTTGTGTAAAGTCATTTTTATTGTATCGATTATCTTTGATTGTGCTTGGTCATATTAAACTTGATACGGATAGATTTATAGCTCGTGAATTCTAATGATATTTAGTATGCTAGTAAGGTGAGTTCTCTTAGGAAAGTTTTGTAAATAAAGTTTGTATATGGAATGAAATACTCCAAAAATCTCATTTTATATATTCTTTCATGTAATAAAAAAATATGTTGAAAACCAGATAAGAGAAAAAAGAGAGAAGAACAAAGTGGGTGTGCGGATTACTGATACACAGTACATATAAGACATCGAATTATGTGCAGAAAACTGTTGGAGATGTATTTTGGTTTGACCGTCTTCATAATCGTTGAATTGCAAACTATAAAACTTGAGAAATCTCAAAACTATTACATGTGTTTAATGGCCATATGTATTCACCAAGAATAATGCTACGAAAAACATCTTCAGGAACAGGATTTGAGCCCTTGTAATTAGTAGCAGCTGATAATTCTGAAATTGATAAATTTGATGCGTTTGAATTTACCTTAATAGGTACAGTATCATTGGTCTGAGATCTCTGCACAACACCCCAAATCTCTAATGAACTATGATGGCTTGGTATAAACGATAACTTTGTTTTAGATGAAGGTGTGATCTACTGTTCACGATTGCGTGTTGGTATTGTGGCTAATTTGGGAAGGTCAAATGGATATAGCAGTAGGAAACTTACATTTATGCTTATATGATTCCCACCTACGTCTCTAATTCAAATTGCTGGTTTTTTTTTTTTTTAAGAGATTTCACTTACACACAACACTTTTACTTTAACTATACTACACCATTAAATAAATTTGAATTTGATTTCAAACTCCAACCACAAACCACGTAATCCCATGAACCAAAAACTTCATTGCGTAAAAGGAACACAACCCTTGTTTCAATTCTGCACTTGTACTCTTTTAGCATACTAATTAGAGCCATGATATATTAAAATTTAGCTATTATATTATAATCATCAATAAAAAAAACACTTTAGCATTCCATAATCTAAGTTACAAATATTGCTCTATAGATAATCAAATAATAAGAAAAAGGTTAACTCTCCTTACTTGAGTTTATAATTCAACTCTTTTAATGAGTGTCTTTAACATTTTTATAAGAAATCACACTCATTATTTTCTTTATTCTTATTTGTCTTCAATTTTTCAATACACGTACACATCCTAGTCAACTTCCAATTCGCTTTTAATCTTTCCCAACATCCAAAATTTCTTTTAGTGTTAATAATAACTAATAAGTGCTCTAAATAAGGATTGAATCAAAGTCTTCTCCACTAACATGTTCTAACAAAATGAGTTACCACATCTTTTAACCATAACATAATCATAATAACCTAAATACACACCTAACACGTCATTTATTTATTCTATCAAATCAAAATATTTTTTCCGGGTCTCACAACTAGCACTAATTAGCTATTGGTCCAAGACAACCTCTAACCATTCCATCATCAAATGAGTGGCTGTATTCAAATTAATCGCTTTTGGAAAGTTAGCATGAGTTAATTAAACACCTAAAATATAATTAAAACACAATTAGCAACATAAATTATAACTAGTGATAAATTGTTCAAAATTTCCTTGAATAATTACAAAAAGTTTTGCTTGAGTATTACGTTCGAGTGTATTTTTTTTATAGACATGCTTGATGATATGTAATTATATTCTCCCTTTTAAGTTTCGTCAACTTCTCTCCAAACTAGTTTATAAAATGTGCCTCCAAAAGTAAAAATAAATAATAATAAAATTGAAATTTATGCTAAACAATTTATGTAAAACTTAATCAAAATAAATATAATTAAAGTCCAATAATAATATGCCAATAATTATGTATATATTAGTCGGCACACAATACCCTATCTAAGAAACACTACATGCATTTCAATATTTTATGACAATTATAATAAAGTTTCAACCCACATGAAAGCGTTTGTAGTCCAACGGTTAGGATAATTGCCTTCCAAGCAATAGACCCGGGTTCGACTCCCGGCAAACGCAATTTCCATTTTATGCACTAAATTACATTTTCAGTTTTATTTATACCAATTCAAATTACCAATTGCTATTTAGCTTCAGTTTAATATCTTTTGAAGTATTGTATTCGTAATAATTATTCAATTTTTATTTTATTTTTTGAGTTAATGTAGTCTAATATTTATTATTTAAGAGTTAATATGTTATTTTTTATTAGATCATCGTTAACATAGTCAAAAGATGATGACTTGGTAAAACAATATGAATTTTTTCTCTAGAACAAATAAGATTATGGAATTGAAACATTTAAGATTTACATTTTTTTTATCTAAAATTAATTTTGTATTTATGGGTTATTTTATGATAGCTGTAGTGGTCATATGATGACGATGTGATCAAAGACTTTTTCACCTTCGCAAAGATCTATAACAATGAACATCATTATCATCCTCATAGGTGTTCTTCAAGGTGAAGATATTGGGATGTTACAACAAGTGACACATGATTACGATCTCTTTAATATCCTAGAAAAATTTATTTTAGTAAAATAAAGAAAATGACTCGTTAAGCTTAAATTATAATTTTTAGAATGAATAAAATGACCAAATAAATTATATAACTCATTTGGATATAGTAATCGGATATGACATATGCAAGGTATTATGTTCAACTCTCCAGCAATATTTTTGTGTCCTAAAATTAAATTTGGAAGATTTCTTTGGAATGAAGAAGGACAGTAAACATGAAGTACGGTTTGAAGTAGTGATTAGGGTTTTTTGAGATGGTGTCGTGGGGTCAATAGGAAAAAAATGGAAAAGAGAAAAAAATATTGTTTTTTTAGAATAAGGGGAGCTTACACGCAAAAAAAAAGAAAAAAAAAATAAATCTACAATGCAATATATGTCGTCACAGCTATGGAACTGTTCATAGTTGAAAATGCGAGCTAAAAAGTTTGGTCTGTCCGTATAAGTTCTAGTTCACATGCCAGTCCGCTTTTTTTAAAAGAAAAATCTTATGATAAAACTTTTCATGTTCAACAAATTGGAAAACTTTAACCAGTTTACAAAATTAAGCAAAGACTTTAGGAAGTTAAATGATAAATTGATAGTTCAACTAATTGAGAAATTTTAACAAGTTCACAAAATTAAGTAAAGACTTTGGAAAGTTGAATGATAAATTGATAATTTAACATTTTCATCATATTCATATTCGTACTTTAACATACACGATGTATTTTTCAAATTTTAGCACATTCAAAAATATATAATACTTGTCTTTTCCACTCATACAAGAATTTGGACATTCATGTAGAAGTACAAAAGGAAAGTAACCAATATACACAAGTCCAATTTTTTTATGTGAGTCGCCAGCCAATTGGTGCAAACTGCGGGTTATGCGGGTCGGGCTTTTACGGGCCTACTGGCTTAATATCTCAACACGCCTGCAAGCCAATCCGCCAGGTCAAGCTTACATTGTCACCCTTATTCCATTATGTTAAGTCAAAAAAATATACTTAGGAAAACAATGTTTATCAAAATTTTAAATTATTCCAAACACCACCATTAAAGTTGCAAAAGTCATAGTTATGTCATTATTTCCACTTTTAATAAAAGTTGTTGGTGGTGTTTTTCACTAACTTTTATAAAACGTAACCAACTTCCTTTGCCTTCAAAAACCATTCCATTGTGTTAAGTGGAAAAAAAATACTTTAGAAAACAATGTTTTTTCAAATTTTTAAATTGTTCCAAACACATCTATTAAGGCTGCAAAAGTCATAGTCATATCATTATTTTCACTCTTAATAAAGGTTGTTAGTGGTGTTTTTCACTAACTTTTATAAAAGTTAACTAACTTCCTTTGAATTTCAAAAGTCATTCCATTGTGTTAAGTGAAAAAAAAAACTTTAGAAAACAATGTTTATCAATTTTTAAATTGTTCCAAACACCATGATTAAGGCTGTAAAGTCATAGTCATATAATTATTTTTACTCTTAACAAAGATTGTTGGTGGTGTTTTTCACTAACTTTTATAATACCTAACTAACTTCCTTTGTCCTCAAAAGTCATTACATTGTGTTAAGTGGAAAAAATACTTTAGAAAACAATGTTTTGTCAAATTTTTAAACTATTTCAAACACCATGATTAAGGCTGCAAAAGTTGTAGTCATATCATCCCATGGTCCCAAAAAATGACTGCTATGTTTCGTCACATATGATTGATTGTTACTCCATTTATAGAAGTACAAAATGCAAACCTTCCATCTTCAAAATAAACAACAACATTAAACAAATTAAAAGCATTCATTTCCTCACCAAACACAATTTCAACTTGTTAAGCTAACAAACTCCATTGTGCCTAAACATACCACCACCATCCTTATTTACTACTTTTGAACAAGGTAATATAATATAATAATCAGTTATGCACTATTATCCATGACCACCCTTCTAACTCTTCTTTGGAAATTGTTCCACACAGTTAAATTTTGATTAGACTTTACAATCACCTTTATCTCATTTTACTTCTTGACTTTATTGGGTAAACATGCCAAACATTGTCAGCTTTAATTAGATTTCAATCTTATGTGTATTGGGAGATAGGCTAACTCACTCTTTGAAACAACAATTTAACATGCATTGTGCTATAGAGACAAGACTTCTCAACTTTATTTGATAAGTATGCCAAACAGATGTTAGCTTCTAGTATATTTCAATTTGACGTGTATTGGGAGATATGCTGACTAAGACTTTGACTTAATAATTTCACACGTACTTTGCCACAAAGACAAAACTTCTCAGCTTTATTTGGTAAGCATGCCAAACAATGTCAACTTTCATCAGACTTCAATGTGACGTGCATTGGAAGATGGGTGACTTAGTCTTGGAATCAATAATTTCACATGCACTGGCATAAAGACAAGACTTCTCAACTTTATTGGGTAAATGTGTCAAACAAATGTCAACTTTCATCAAACTTCAATTTGACGTATGTCAAGAGATCGACTGACTTAGTCTTTGAATCAATAATTTTACATGCAATCTACAATTGAGATAAGACTTCTCAACTTTATTGGATAAGTGTGTCAACAAATGTTGACTTTTAGTACACTTCGATTTGACGTGTACTGGGGATGGATTCACCAACTCTTTGAATTAATAATTTCAAATGCTCTCTGCTATAAAAACAAGACTTCTCAACTTTATGAAGTAAGCGTGTAAAACATGTTCAAAATATAATTAAAACACAATTAGTGATAACTTTAGTGTAACCAATGGACCTTGAAAGCATGTTTATTATAGTGCTTATGTTGTTCAAAATTCCCTTGGACAATAACAAAAAGTTTTGCTTGAGTATTGTTCTTGAGGTGTGTGATTATGTTCTCCGTTTTAAGCATTGTGAACTCCTCTCCAAACTAGTATCCAAAATGTCCCTTCAAAACTAAAAAACACAAATCAAGTAAAAAGAAATAATAATAAATTTGAAATTTAAACTAAAAACAATTTATGTAAAATGTAATCAAAATAAACAAAATTAAAAGCTCAATAATAATATCAAACAACTACATAAAAGACATTCTTAAAACGTTATGTATAGATAATAATTATAACACTGCTAAGTATATATTAGTTGGCAAACAATACCTTATTTAATAGAGCTATCAAAATGGATAACCCGGCCCGACCCGGCTCGACCCACTATAGGTTGATGATTTAGTGACCTAACCCAACCCGGTTCACCTTTTAGCGAGCCAAAAAAATTTGAACCCGGCCCGACCCATCACGGGTTGACGGGTTAAACGGGTTGGCTCACGGGTTCACTTAATTAAAAAAAAATACAATTTTTTCTATTTTTTTCAGTCAAAACTAAATTATAATTCTAATTAAAAATCTAAATAAACTTTAATAGAATCCAAATACAAACCAAAATAAAAAAAATACAAATCATTTATGTATTGGATAAAAAAATAACCTAACATGACCCAAATGTAAAGCTCAACATAATAAAAAAAACAAAAAACACTTAGGTGACCATTTTATCTGTGGGTTGGTGAGCCAATCCGGCTCACTACGGGTTCAACCCGAATGAGCCAGGTTCTAGATGAGTCAGGTCAAAAATCAACTCCTATTAAAATTTGTAAAAAAAATTTAATCTAACCCGACCCAAACCCATGGTGAGCCGGATTGACTCGCGGATAGCTCTACTATTTAAGTTATATAAATTCAATTTCATTCTAAGAAATACAACGTGATTTCAATATTTTATGGCAAAAGTTCCATTCATAGAAAAACAAAAAGATTAAAGCCAGAGTCTGCAAAAATGTTCAAAGAAGGTTTACATATCTGAAATTAAAAAATAAAATAAAAACCATATACGTTAATCTTTATAAAATAAAGGAAAAAGTTACTTTTATATCACCATTTCTAAATAACTACAATTTGACACCAATTTCTTTTAATAAAATATTATTATTTAAATAAAATATTAATTTATATTATTGTCAAATAATAGTATTATAGTCAAACTACCACCATCTTAAAATAAATGTACTAACCAAATGAAGAAAACAGAATATAAAAAAGAATTCAGTAGAATTTAATACAATGTACCAAAACAAATGCTATTGATAGAATTGAAGCTCTCTTATCTACAATTTGCCGATGTGTTACGCTGTGTGGGCATTTCAATCCATAAAGTCCCAAAAACATCGACAGTGAGACCAACACAACAACCTCTTCCAGTTGCAGACTAGGCTTCTTTATGATTACGATGGGAACTACATGTTTCCCAACTACTAATGTTCTTTTCGAACCTCAAAAGCTATCTGGGAATTTCTCTATCCTCTGTGATAACGTTCGGGGTCTCAGTTTCCTCACTCCCAAACCCCATCTTCGATCTTCTTATTCAAACTTAGGAAATAGAGTAAAGTTTACATCTTTTTCGATGTACAAGACAACCCATTTGAAGGTCTCACAAGATGCACTCTCTCCCACGGAAGAATCACTCTCTTCCTCTCCTCGGGTAATTGGAGAACATGACTTACTCGTTGTGGGTCCTGGGGTTCTCGGTCGTTTGGTTGCTCAGAAATGGCATCAGGTATTCTTTCATTTTCTTGGGCCAATTCACTATCTTACATTATACGTTATGGTTTCTTGACATTGTATTCAGGATTTTCTTGTAGCAGAATTATACATTGTGATGTATGATAAAATTGATGATTTTTTTAATAATTACTTTACTAGTCATAGTTAAGGTGATTTGTATTTGGTTGACAATGTAAAAGTTTTTACGTTGCTACTCTTATTATTAGTCGATATTCAGTAGCTTGTTATTATATGTTTGTGTCTATTTATGTGTTTGCAAGCAGGAAATTCCAGATTGTCAAGTTTATGGTCAGACAGTTACTACTCATCATCACAATGAGTTGATACAAATGGGTATTTATCCGTCTTTGAAATGGACGGAAGCTACTCACAAATTTCCAAATGTCATTTATTGTGCACCACCTTCCCGCACACCAGACTATGCTGGTAATGTTAGGTGAGAAATCTTCAGGGTATGGCAATATGCTAATGAGTTTGTACAAGACTTGATTATACCTGAAGTGTTGGTCAGTTAGTTTGGTTATTTCCAGGCCTTTAGTTGGTCAACTTGTGCTAATGCTCACCTTTGTTCTGGATAATGGATTTAGTTCTTGAGGAGTGTTTTTTATGCCTTGAAATTAGTCTTTTAAACTCCTACAAGTTGTTTTTGTGCTGATATATGATGTATGGTTTTGATGCTTTCTTATTGGTTGAATATCAGGGATGAGGTTTAAGCACACCAATCTGTATTTCAATGCAAATCTGGTTGATATTCCATTGTACTTCATTTATATCATGGTGACATCTTTTCCTCAACATACATTTCGTGTAATAAAAGCTTTTTCACTGAGAATGCTCTCAAATTCTGCTTTGAAACTTGATAATCATGGCATTGCACTCCTGGAAAATCTATATTTTTGATGTACTTTTTTTTTGTTTGTGTGATCTACCTCTTTTTGTTAATTTATCTTTCAGCTCAAATTCTTATAAGAAGATTCAAACTTTTAGTTAGAAATAGTGTTGAGATAGTGAAAGTTATGTGCAAGATATTTTTTAAATACTAATAGGAAGGGGAAAAAATTATTATCTTAATGATGATAGAGTGAGGAGAGATTGGTTGCCATGTAAATTGTTGTGGGCTGTGAATGCTTTTATTGGGGACTTGTTCTTGTATGAAAAGGGATATGAGATTGAGACCAAGTAAATAATGTCATATGGAGGTGGCAGTTGCAAGGTTGATAAGCATGTTGAGTCAGATCATGTCAAAAATTTGTGCATGATTTGTTTGTGGTAGTTATAAGAATTTGCAAAGGTATGAGAATGGAGATTTGAGGTACCCTCTAACACTGACTAATAAGCTCTTCAAATATAGAATATGAAATTATTATTTAGAGGACTAATAGTACTTCTCTGTAATTGTTTTAGTGGTTTGCTTTGATATCCATCAACAAATAAGTTTTAATGTTTAAAGTTTGTACCCAAGGAGCAAGATTTACAAAGGGTGGGTGGTTTGGACTTTGGGGTGAAAGGGAAGGAAGGGTTAAATTTTCATTTCTCATAAATATTCTCTAATCTGATAAAAATAAATAAATGAAAGAAATAAAATGATAGACTAGCTTAATGTCCTAATATATTTGGTATATAAAACTTATATTGCTGTCTTAATTAAAAAATAAAAACGTTTCCCTCCTTTCCCCTCCCCTTTGATGGCACAAGTATTAATTGCATTCAGTCTCAGAATTCTCATTCTTGATAAAGAACTTGAATGATTTGTTGCATGTTTACATGCATCCTGTTCATAGGATGGGCAAGGTTATCCAATCTCATTTCTAGCATCTGAGTATTCTGTTTGATTGCTTACATCATTGCCTGTAGTAACATTGAGTTGATTGGTCAGATCAACTTGGATTTTCTAGTTAGAGAAAATGATAGCGCAGTAGTTGTCTTCTTATGAAATTGTTTACTGATGTGGATGGTCAACTAATCAGGTTAGCTGCATTAAGCTGGAATGGGGAAGGTTCTTTCTTGTTTACGTCAAGCAGTGCTCCATATGATTGTAATGATAATGGATCATGTGATGAGGTGGGCTATACATCCAAACTGTCATATTCTTTTGTTGCTTCTCTGTTTTGATATGATTTGATTTGAAGGAGATAATTACAGTGTACATGGTGATACAAGCTTCTTTTTTCCAAATAATGTAATGCACAAATTGTTTTAGCTACACTTGTGCAATTACAGTGCTTCTCTTCTTGTGTATCTTGTTCACATTTGCCAGCTGATACTGTCAGATTTTCGCTTTCTACGGTCTTGAATGTTTGTTGATTTATCCTGATGGAGTATACTTCATTTTAGGATTCACCAGTTCTGCCAATTGGGAGGAACGCCAGGGTTGATGTCCTTCTAAAAGCTGAAAATGTGGTACTGGAGTTTGGTGGCTGTGTTCTGAGATTGGCAGGACTATATATATCCTTGGTTATGTTCAAATTATCTGGATTGTAGGAATGTGTTTTTGATCTAAGTAATCTTTGCCACTATGCTTTGTTTATTTCAACCTTAACCAATTTTACAAAGAAGATAGAGGTGCACACAATTATTACTTGGAAAAGGGTACTGTTGATAGTCGTCCTGATCACATCCTGAATCTTATACATTATGAGGTCAGAATACCATTTCCTCTCTGGTTATTTCTGTATTCACTTTCCTTTTTGGTTCTGTAACTTGTATCTAATATCATTGAACCATTGAAGTTAATGAGTTTCAAGTAGAAAACTCACTCAGCCCTAGTTTACTGATTTCTTCAAGAATATCACAATAGGAAACAGAATATATCCATTTGGTGGTTTAAACTTTAAATATATTTAAAGCAGAAAACTGAAAATGAAATCGGCAGATTGCATACCTGGGAAACTGAGCAAGCACAAAAATAAACTATGATGCAGAGAGACAAACTGAAATTAAGACAAAAGCTTAGTGCATATTTCGATTAGTTTCGTTCTTTATTTTTGTGTTTATTAAGTATCTGAATATAGCATAGAGAGCTTTTTGCTCCCCCAACCTCTAATCTAATAAGCAGCCATTATAATATAAGCTTGTTGAAAGCATGCGTCAATCAATATATGCTGCTACTACAATGCTTCTAGTTTGGTTCATGGACTCTCATTTTTGTTCTAAGTTTTATAAGTAATAGCTCTTTGGTTCGAAGCAAATATAAAATGCAAGGCTCAAGTAAAAACTAATATTAAATATGAAGATATGTTTATAGTTATAAAATTATCTAAGAAACCTTGAGGTCGTGCTCTATGTTTTCTTCTACATTTTGCGTTGTTTTAATGTATTTAGTTGTGTTTTATGATAAAGTTAAAACCGGTGCTCATTTTTTTATGTTTCCACAACAGGATGCAGCTTCCCTTGCAGTTGCAATCTTGAAGAAAAAATTCCGTGGACAGATTTTCCTGGGTTGTGATAATCATCCTTTGTCTAGGTTAGGTGCTTTATCTTTAACTTGTCAAATTACACTCTGAATATTTAAAAAACAATCTCAAACTAATCATGGGTTTGCAGGCAGCAAATGATGGACCTGGTTAATAAAAGTGGAAAATTCAATAAAAAGTTTGATAAATTTACTGGTGAGTTCTTTGATAGTTGTTGGAAGTCTCATGTCAATTAGAGATAAAGTCAATTTAAAATATATAAGTGAGTACAAATCTCATCTTACAAGTGATTTTGTAGGATTGAGTTAAGCCAAAAGTCTACTTAATAATGGTGAAACATATGTGGAACTGATACCGTCATATTATTTTATTGGATGTTAATTTAGCCTTTGCTGTCATATTTGGCTTTGCAGGAACAGATGATCCTCTAGGAAAAAGATTAAACAACACAAAAACACGCCAAGTGGTTGGGTGGAAGCCCAAGTACCCTAGCTTTGCTGGTTTTCTAGAGAGCAGTCTGTGACAAACTCTTGAGTTTATCTATTGTTGTTCACTCTGATTAATTTGGAAACCACCATATATATACAAGGTGCTTAGTTAGGGAATTCTTGCTATAGATTGATAGTTCATGCACACTAATCGCAGGAACTTTGCAGTGTGTACATTTTCCTATTTCTTCATATTTGACCTTGACAAAAAGGATGATCAGTTATTGAATTGTCTTCTAACTTTGTAGATGGCATATGGATAAGCTAGTAGTAATATTTTATAGGAGATATTCTTAGTTAGGAACATGTGACCTTCTTATCTGGGACATTCAACTTAGCACTTGACATATGTTGTTAGAGGAACCATGCTGGAAATACCTCGAATATTACATTTGAAACCATTTGCATTTGAAATCATGGAACCACCTCTTTTTCCATATGCACAAAGGCAATGAGCAAATGTTGATCATCGAGAGTTTTACAGTAGTCAAAAACTTGTTCCGTCTTGAAAATCCAATGTAACACCTCTGATCCATCAAACATAGGGAAATTCAGTTTGATGTTTCAAACTTGGAATGACAAAGATGGAGAAGAAATGTGTGAACCTATATCCAGAGGATGAATCGATTTCAAAACTGAATCCATAGAAGTTTCCAATGTTTCAAAACAAGTAAAATCGTCTTGCAGACGCTCATGAAGAGTTGCGATCAAGCTTTTCAAATCCCTATCTATAGTAGCCACTTCATTGGCTAATTGCTTGACATCTACCATTGATTCCTTTATCTCCCCCTTGGAGCTCCTTCAATCTTGTATTCTCCGTCATGAATGAGAATGAAAGCACCAATGTAAGCTAGCACCATACCAAAAAAAGAATGGAACAGTAACACACTCAAAAGAATGGAACATTGACCGGTGTTGTTGAATATCGGTCATGACGGCGACATGGCAGAAATCGGTAATGGTTTCTCAACTTGTCGCCACAACAAGGTAGAGGCGAATCGGGTTTTTGATGGTGGCCCATGGCGAGTGGTGGTGGCATCGCGGTTATGGCAAAAAAATTGACTTGAAAAAAAAAGAAGATATTGAGTAAAAGAGAAGAGATATGCAGATCGAGCGGCGACATGCATGTGGTGGGAGAAATGGGAGAAAGAAGATAACACAAACCCTAATTTAATCCATTTCTCTCCTAGTCTATAACAAATTGGGCCTGACCCACTAAAATATTTATTTAAACATTACCAATGTGCAGATTGGTCTCCAATCATTCTTTTACCTAAGTTATCGCAACAACCACACAACAATAAACTTTTATTTGACCTTAAGTTTTCTATATTCTAAAACAACAAAGCACATCTCTTCACGTTAATGCACCTGTTGTCACTACACTTGTTATCACACCGTCGTCAGCCACCATCGTCGACCACCACTGCAGCCATCGTTGCCGTCGCCAGCCATTGCCAAGTGTATTTTTTTTTCTTTTCTACTTCTCTACTTTCACTAGAATTATTTTGCAAAAAATATACCTATTCTAGTAACAATAATGGCCAATGATTAAGATACTTCAAGAACATCTCACAGAAGTGACCCTAGTTCGAAACATTGTTATCCAATTGATGAATCAAATTTAAATACAATTGTTTGCAATTATTGTGGGAGAGTTATGAAAGGAGATGTTACTAAAGCAAAAGAGCATCTAATGGCAAAGAAGGACAATGTTGTTGCTTATACCAAGACTCCAAAAAATGTGAGAGAAGAACTTTGGAAATTATATAAAGAAAGAATAGATAGCTCCTTTGTCAATTGTGGATATAATGCAGCCAAAAATTTAAAGGTCTCAGTTCATCAATATGTTGTTCGATTTTGGTATTAAGTAGTCTTGTCATTCAACCTTGTGAAGTTGAAAATTTTTCAAGATATGATTGATGTCATAGGTGCTTATGGACCCAATTTACCCGCTTCTAGTTATATGAAATCAGAGTTCCACTTCTCAACAAGGGACTTGAGTACATTGAGAAGTTGTTGCAAGATCATAAATTCCAGTGGAGAAAACATGGTTGTTCTATTATGTCAAATGCATGGATTGACCGAAAGCAACAATGCTTGATTAACTTTTTAGTGAGCTCCCCTGTAGGGACAATGTTTATCAAGTCCATTGACGGTTCAAACTTTGTGAAGACAAGAGAAAAACTATTTCAGATGCTTGATTCCCTTGTGGAGGAAATTGAAAAGAAAATGTTGTTCAAGTTATAATAGATAATGGGACCAATTATGTGTTGGTTGGTAATTTGTTAGAAGAGAAAAAACTTCATCTCTATTAGACTCCTTGTGTTTCCCATTGTATAGATTTGATGTTTGAAGATATTGGAAAGCTTCCTTTGATAAAGAAGACAATTCAAAGAGGAGTTAGTCTTGTTGGCTTTATCTATAGCCATTATAGTACCTTGAGTTTGTTGACATAATTTACAAATAAGAGGGAATTAGTAAGACATGTTGTTACAAGGTTTGCTATCTCTTATTATCATTACAAATGTTGCATTAGGAGAAGGTAAATTTGAGAAAGATGTTCACTTCTGATGAATGGAGCAATAACAAGCTATCTATGGAAGCCAAGGGGACGAAGGCTACAAAAATTGTTCTTATGCCTTCATTTTGAAATCAAGTATTATTTACTTTCAAAGCCATGGTTCCTCTTGTTCATGTGCTTGTCTAATGGATGGGGAAAGAAAAGCAACTATGGGTTATATATATGAAACAATGGAGAAAGTCAAGGAAACAATAGTGAAGTCATTCAACAAGGATGAAAGTAAATACAATGATGTATTTATAATCATTGATAATAGATGGACATGTCAACTTCATCGCCCCTTGCATACTGTTGGTCACCTTTTGAACCTAGAGTTTTTTTATTCCAACCTAAAAATGGAATATGATTTGGAAGTTACAAATGGGTTATATGATTGCATCAGGAGGTTGGTGCCAGGTAAAGATGTGTAACAAAAAATTTTAACTGAGTTACCTCTTTATAAGAGTGCAAATGGACTTTTTGATTATGATTTTTTCAAAGAATCAAGGAAAACCACAGCCCCAAGTGAGACACTTAAACACCTTTTAAATTGCGCTAAGATATAATGGTTACGTTATAAGTTACTTTCTTTGCTTGTGTAGCTCAATGGTGGAAGAATTATGGCCATGCAGCTCCCAACTTAAAAAAGCTAGCAATCAAGATTTTAAGTTTGACATGTAGTTCATCAGGATGTGAGCGAAATTGAAGTATTTTTGAGCAAGTAATAAGGCATGACTTAATTTATTATTATCTTATTTGTAAAGTGTAGAAAGAAATTAATTCACATATTACTTATTCATAATGAATATTCATTCAAAGAAAAGGAATAGGCTTGACCAAAAGGTTGCATGATTTGGTTTACATAAAGTATAATCAACAACTTGTTCAAAGATACGATATTAGGGATGAAATAATAGAATGACATTGATGAATGTAATGAGTGGTTAATGAGAGAAGTTGATGATGATAACAATAATGAAGAGGGGAGTAATGATTTGGTTTTTGATGATGATCCCACTTTTAATTAGGCAACTGTTTATGAAGCTTCAGGTATTGGAGAACCAGTAGTTTATATAATGAGACAAACAATTAATAAAAGAAAGCAACCATCAAGTGGTGGTATTGTTATTGAATCTTCACATGCTTCTAAGAAAGGTTCAGGTTCAACTCCAACTCCAACACAAACCAAGAAGAGTAAAGAAAAGATTCAAAGTCAAGTTAAAACGAATTGCGTGATAGCTCTGATTCTGAGTTTAAAAGATTACTTAACTTTGACAATAGTCTCTTAGAAGGGAAAAAGGAGGAGGGATATGTCCCATTAGATGATGACATTGAATACAATTATATTGGAATTAAAGAAGAATCTGGTGATCAGAGAGGAACTCAATATATTTATTTTATGATTTATTGTTATTTTATGTTTTGAACTTTAAATTTGTGATGTTTTGATATGTTGTTATTTTTCATTACTTTTTCATTAAAATTATATGTGGTGGTATTATATTTTTTTTGCCGCAATATTTCCATCATACTTCGTTATGACTTCCATTATAACTTTATAAATGTTTTTTGGGTTGTCGATATTTTTTGTTATCCAATATTAATACACAATTCTATAAATGAAAAAGCACAAATATAGATGCAGGGAAAATTGTTTCATTCAACCATGCATGTAAGCACAATACACAAACAAACACAGTAGAGAATTAGAAGAAAGTGAATCAAGAGAAAGGAATTATCTTAGCAATTTTCCTTCCCCTCTCCTCTAACAATTTTCCCCTTTATAACCCCTGCTAATTAGTCACGTAATGATTCAGCCAAACAATTTTTCTCTTTGATAGTATGTTATATTCCTTGCCTCTAACGGTCTCCAGCTCATTTTTCTTCTACACTCTCATTACATACCTTTGAAGAGAGAACTCACAAAACTTGGAGAGAAATAACTATTTAATTATCTAATGATTTCAATGAATGAGTTATGATGAGTTCAATCACCATCCTCTCCATATCCAAGAGGTGGATCAATAGAGTCTTGGTTTGATGGTGAATGCGCCCAAGTATTCAACTTCAAATGGCTGAAGGAAGAACTCAAACTTGGAGGACATGCTAAAATTTCATAATTTGAAGACTTTTTGGGAATTGTTAGGAAAGGTATATCCTTATTTTTAGTGAAGATTTTCGATATAAAATCATGGTTGTTTCTTCCTCCACTTTATTAATTTTCTTCTAAATCCCATCAAATCTTTCGAAAATTTTATTTGGAATAAAGAGTGAATGAGTGTCTTTCAGGAAAAATGTTTTCAAAATTCATTTACTTTAACAATATTTATAGTGTTGGAAGATTAGTTGTCACCTTTTTAATATGTTAAAACAAAATTTTAATGGATTAAATTAACTTAAAATTGATTCAGTTTAGTGATTTAACATATTCAAACTGCATCACTTTGCATATAGTTTTGTTTTAATGAATTAAAATGTGTTTTAATATATTAAGACAAGAGTTTTATAACCAATCTAACTCGTTCAAATTTGCACTATATTAAACCAATTTTTTTAGAAGTACGCAAACACTTTTAAAATAGCATGAGTTGTTTGATTAACTTGAAAAATATTTCTTGAATTTTTTTTTTCGTGAATCTAATCTAATATACAATTGAGAACCTAACAATCGAAAACTTTCTAATATAATATTATATTCTACACAAATACATTCACATTTTTCATACCACAAAAGGAATAACACTACGTGGCATCTGCTAAGGAATTGGACTCTGAAACGTGTATCTTATTCAAATCAAAACACCTTTCTCCTAAACCTACATTTCATTTTTCTCATACCTTTCACCTCTCTCTCTTCCTCTCTGTCTCCTCTCATCTAATTTTACTCATCAAGCTCTGCCCTTCTCTCTTACTCCATCACTCTTCGTCCACATAAACCCACAATTTCTTCTTCTACTTGATCTTTTCTTGAGATTCATAGAACACAAAAAGGGTAACAAATTTTCTTCTTTGTAGTATTTCTCTGTTTGATCAAGATTTTCTGTGAGATTCATCAATATTGTGAAGAACACTAAAAAGGTAATAACTTTGTTTCTTCTCTTCAATCTTTTCTTCTTCTACCATGTGTAACAACTTTTCTTTGTAGTATTTTTCTTTTGGATGAAGGTTTTACTGTGAGATTCATGAATACGGTCAAGAACACAAAAAATGTATAAGTTTTTCTTCTTCTCTCTAATATTTTCTTTTAGATGAATGAAATGTTGAAGAAGATCGGCCAAAAGCAAGACTCTCGAGCATAAAACTTTCAACAAGATTTCGTCTTTTTTGATCCAGAATTAAAATGGTATGTAAAGTTTCGATTTTTACTCAACTTTTTGTTGTTTTCCTCTTTCTCGATGAACAAATTCATCTTATTTTTATTTTTGCTTTTATTGGGCTAAAAGTTTGCTTTGATTTTAACTTTGTTTTTGTTGAGATGAATGAAATGCTAGAGAAGATTAGCTAGAGGCAAGGCTTTCAAGCACAAAATTTTGAACAAGATTTCGTTTTTTTCGATCCAAAATTAAAATGATTATGTAGAGAAAGTTAATGAATTCATGCTTTATTAAGTGGTGAGGAAATTACTTATTTAAGTTCAGATACACCTTACCAATCAGATGAACAACAAGAAATTCAATCAGAATGATTTACATCTGAATTCTTAAATGATATCAAATGTTCAGACATATCAAATCATCAATTGAAGTTGAAAACGGGTGTGTCAATCATGCTTTTGAGAAATATTGATCAATCAAAAGGTCTTTGCAATGACACAAGATTGCAAGCTAATCATTTAAGGAAAAATGTCATCTCTGCCACTGTTATTACAGGGAAAAACATTGATGACAAAATTTTTATCCCAAGAATGGATCTAGTTCCTTTTGATTCAGGTCAGCCATTTAAATTTCAGATAAGATAGTTTGCAATATCACTCTGCTTTACAATGACAATCAACAAAAGTCAAGGTTAATCTCTTTCTAGAGTTCGACTTTATCTTCCACGTCTAGTATTCACACATGGATAGGGATGTCAAAAAAATCCGTACCCGTGGGTATCCGCGGATAAAACCCACAACGGGTAGGAAATGGATATTAAAAATGGATACCCGCTACCCGCGGGTACGAATATTTTTGATACCCACATGTTAACGGGGCAGGTACGGGTATCATAGTATCCGTACCCGTGGATACCCGTACCCGCTAAACTTTAATTCAGAAAAATACCCTTATATA
>Ga0214545_1000258_pt1 | contig 74813 bp, 24 predicted proteins | sample CNSS4metaG_FD_160064 | JGI IMG/M metagenome (GOLD analysis project Ga0214545, IMG submission 160064) | Root nodule microbial communities from cowpea collected in UCLA plant growth center, Los Angeles, California, USA - CNSS4 | ecosystem: Host-associated > Plants > Roots > Nodule | place: USA...
GGGGAAGGGGGTGGTGGTGAGTGGTAGTAGTATGGCTTTGGTGGAGGTGGAGAAGGTGGTGGGGGAGAATGGTAGTAGTAGGGCTTGGGTGGAGGAGGAGAAGGTGGTGGTGGGGAGTGGTAGTAGTATGGCTTCTTTTTGGGTGGTGGTGGTGGTGAGTGGTAGTAGTATTTAGGAGGAGGAGGTGGTGAAGGTGGTGGGGGAGAGTGGTAGTAGTATGGCTTGGGTGGAGGAGGAGAAGGTGGTGGTGGAGAATGGTAGTAGTATGGTTTTTTGGGTGGTGGTGGTGGTGAGTGATAGTAGTATGGCTTCTTGGGAGGGGGTGGTGAAGGAGGAGGAGGAGAGTGATAATAATAGGGTTTCTTTGGTGGTGGAGGTGGTGAAGAATAGTGGTAAGGAGGAGAGACGGGTGGGTACTTCTTGGGTGGAGGAGGTGATGAGTACAAGTAGTTATCAGCTGAGATTTGAGACGGCAAGGTTAGAGACATTATTGCCAATAGCAGAGTGAGTGTGGCGGAGGCCATTAGAGACCCCATTGTTTTTCCCCTCAACCTCACTACAACGTGGGGTTTTGTTCTGCTCTTTCTCAACCAAATGCACCCTTTATATAGAATCTCTCTTTACCCCATTCCACACCAACTAATCTTTTTCGTAAATTTCATCTCTTCTCCTTCTTCTACCCATAATTCCTTTCTAATAAAACGCTAATAATTTATCTCCTAAAACATATCAGTTAAAGTAGAAAACCACATTCCCCCACATTGACGTTCGCAAACAGAAAAAAGCCTTAAATTATGAAAATGATATTTGTCCTTTTTTACGCAGTAAATATAAATAATTTATTATTATTGGATCGGAGTGGGAATGTAAAATGATTTTGAAATAGTGAAACATGAATTAATCTCCATTAAATTGTGGGTGTTTGAAAAGTAAATGGATGGTTTTGTTGGCATTGGAAGACTTAAAAAGCGTGGTACTACATGGTCCGTAGCAGCCTCAATGATTTTGAAGGAGTGTCCGTCTTTTTCTCTCTCTAATCAATTCATCTAGGCTGCTTCTCTACACACTTTAGAGTGTGCACAACACCACGGCTTGCACATGTTGCATGCCAATGCACAGTTCCTTTTTCGACAAAACAATTTTCCTTTTACTTTCCTTCTTTTATTTCTTACTTTAAAATATAATTGCCAACCAATCTCATGTCTCCACCTCTTTAATTGCTAATTTTAATTACTTTTCTTCTCAATTATTTTTACCTTTCCACAGTTCCATAAATTGTCTTCTTTTATCCAACTTAATTACTGTGATTTATAACTAACTTTGTGTTGAAAAAAAAGTGTACAACCTAAATCTTGTGCAAGATCCCAACAAAGGTGGGTTCTTCTCCTTAATGGGTCCTGAAGCTTTGGAGTGACCGAGTGGGGATACTCTGACGTTAATTGAGTTAATGAAAACATTAATACTGAATGGTTGGTGTAACCCAAGTTACGTACAAGGTTGGTTAATAATGAATAAAGGTTTCGTGTGCAATAACATAAGAGTTTTACCTACGTAATAAAATTTTAAATAATATTTATTATACGAAATATCGAATCTCAAATTTTCATCGAAGGTAAAATGGAAAAGACTTGTGTCATTTCTATCTAAATTTAGTTATGAATGAATAACTTAAAAAGTGATTTTTTATTTGCTAAACATGAATATTTAGTTAACCATTGGCCACGAGGTTTTTTGGTTAACGGGATTTAAATAAATTATGAAAAATGGGAAGTTAAAGAAAGGTGAAGGAAGAAAAAGTGGAGATAGTATAAGCTAGAAATTTGATGCTCTTATTTTAGTAATTTTCGATGGAAGTTACCATTTGTCACATGTTCCAAACGGTTGGTAAGTTTCTAAGTTCTGTTTCAACGTATCCCAAAATGGTAAGATCCATTCATAGCTACATAGATAGGTACCTTATACCTAAATATCATTACATCACCACCCATATGCATAACCTAAAATATAAAACAGACAGATACTGGTACAGTATATTTTTAAAATAAAGAAGAAAAAAAATATATTGTCAATGAAATCGAAATTATTATATATTACCAAGGGATTGACTAAGGATTTAGCAGTATATAAAAGCAACCGTAGACAGAAGAGGAACGTGTTGTTAGAGAAGTTTTATTTATAAGAGTGAAAGAATTTATAATTCACCGTCACAGTGTATTATTATTTTATTATTATTATTTGCAATGAAATGGATTAAAAAATAAAATAAGAAAAGCATAATAATAATATGTATGAGAGAAAAGGAAGGGCAATGATGATACGTGGAAAACATTAAAAGAAAATGTTTAGGTTTGAGATCCAGACTGGCCATGTATTTGACCATTCATGATCTCATAGATGTCACATTCCCATTGACTGAATGAGACATGCAGAGATAGCAGTGTGTCTCAACAACATGTCATTAATATTTAAGTTCTAATATATTTCACACAAGTTATAGCAAGAGTATGGCTACATTAAATTTTTTTTCTCTGTGATAATGAGCAACAGTTTAAAGTTGCAGTGAGTTTGATTTTGGGCAATTTTTAGTGCAAAATATCAGAGATGGTAGAACAAGAAAACAATCAAAAACCAGCTACTTCAGTACTGTCTTGCTATATCTTGGGGGTAAATTCCTTTACTTCAATAAGAAGTGAAAGTGACTGCACAACGCATATTTTTAAAATTATTTTCATTTTGAAACCAGATTCTTCGTGTAAAAAGACAATATCAGAATCTACTATACATCTTTATTTTAATCCTGGATAGGTGTGCGTGATGAATTCTTATCAATTCAAGTAATTATTTATTCTAATAGCTCCAAACACAGTCTCAAAATGTAAGAAAAAAAAAAGAACACGGTTTACAAAGATTCCAGAGAAGTATATGGGAGAATTCACACACGTATATGTGATTAATTAATTTCAATTAGTCTTTACTTGCATTAGTATAACCCATATTAAAGAAACAAATTATGCGCCTGATATTATAAATTTGGTCTATGAGGGGTAAAAATTATTTAAAAATTAACCATTTGGTAAGTGGGTCATTTAACAAATTGAAAATTTCACTGATCGATTTACTTAAACAGAACTTTTAGAACGTCATGTTTAAATTAAAATGCAATTTTTTTTTTTTCATATGCTACGTACCAAAACCTGAAATGATTAGAGATCTACCTAGTTTGGTAAAAAGTTTGGAGGATTTGTACATGAAACGATGATTGGGTTATTTGGGGGAAGACTTTTGAGAGGTATTCAAGAAAGTTGGCCCATGTATAGTCTATAGTGGCAACATGCATGCATACACATGATGAAGATGAAAAAGTATAATATTTATATATGGTAAATGATTGATTATTTGAATAATAACAAGTATTGGGAAAATATGGAATAAAAAAATTGGTAGGGTTGCTAGCATGAGATTGGGGTGTCTGGAAGATGGGTGTGTAGTCCAATTTGAATAACCTTTTTTACAGCTAAATTGTAAGTGTGGACGCACCACCATGCACCTCAAATTCTGATAAATCCTACAAAAATATTACATCACATGCTCACTTTAAAGGGGTTTTATTAGGTAGATACAACATCAATGAGATCTGAACCCATCCACATAATACATTGACCTCACTCTCAACCAAAAACCTTAAGATAATAGGTTTATAGGTCTTTATCCTTATATAACGCTCTACTTTCTTATTTCTAGCCAATATAAAATTTAGACTCACACTTAGATCCCTGACACTCTTTTTTATATTCAATATTAACAAAATCAATTTATTTCATTCACATCATTTCACTAGCGTATTGTTTTCCCAACTTGTAATCAAAATTATAATCCGAATCTTCAAATCTATGTATATTTAAATTTTTATTTTTATCGTGTTAGCAATAAAAAAGAGTGTTTTTAGAAGTAGATTTTGTGTATATTTGCGAATATTCTGAATAATGCCCAAGAACTTGTTATTAATTTATGGATTATATATATGTATGGCATGTGGGTTCCTATAGACGCGCCATATTTACTTTATATATATCACAAACTTTGTACATTATATATTAGATAAGACATATTTGTCCCTGTATTATGTACTATTTTAATATTTTAAAGTAATGGTTTAGAATTTAAAAAACCAAAAGTGCACGTTGTAAAGGTGGACAGCATTTGATTACTCACCTTTTGCATGCAATTTTTTTCCTTTATTTTTTTAAATAATGGGTAGATACTCATGTTCTAGTAAATAATTCTACAACCTTGAAAGAAATAGAAAAACAAAAAGTTATATACATTTCAAATTCTAGAACTATAAATAAAAATGTAATGTGACATAAATACAAGGATTTTGTAATTACATAAAGAATTTCAGCTTGTCTTCACATTTAGATTTCATTGCTCTCTTTTATGTCTACTTTTAAATTAAAAGACTCGTATAATAATATCAATTTTAAATTTAGCTTTCAAACAAGGAAAAAAAGAAAAAAGAAAAATTTCAAGCACAATTTCTTACTTATATTTTTTACAAATAAATACCTCTATCATGAGTTAGACCTGTTGTTAATCTTTCATACTCGAGCATTGTAATTACTACCCCAAACCGGAAATGTCAAATTTAATATATAAAAGCTAATATGACATGTATAATAATGATTAAAGCAAAAGATTTTGATTCGCCATGATTTCTAAAGGAAAAAAAAATCAGGGACTTGGATGAAAGTATGATCATTCAAAATACTAAAATAATATTAAACAAGGTGAAGAAAACAAATTTGCATTATTATCACTATTTAACACTTGACTAAAAGGATACAATGTAGATGGAGTGTGACAAATTTTGGTGCATTCACCGTTGGATGAGAGGGTGTCTCGTAAATCATTTGCAAATAAACTAGTTGTGGCTATTGGATTATAATTTCAAGGGTGCAAGAGTGAGTTGAAAAATCAAACACAGTGGATCAAAATGCACCAAATTAAAATCCACTTGTTTAGCTGTATTCATGTGGCACAGCAAGAGAAATTTGAATAATTGAAAAAAACCAAGAAGATAATGCGTGCCTTCAGCTTTTTAAAGAAAAAACCAAATGACCATAATGCCATCAATAAGTTACCGACAGAAAAATATTAGCATGAGACGGAGTTCACGTTTTGAACATTGGAAATCAAAATCATGATCATACAGTAGATCAGACGTGGATCAGACGGTCAGCGTTTCACAATGTGGAGAGATAAAAAAGAGTGTCCATTATTCACTGCAAGGTACATTATCACCACATCATGATGCATATAAAATCCATAAACAAAAGTCAAAGTAGGTTCACATCATGGTCTTGTTATTCTGGTCCCTAGTGTATGGTTTCTTCCGTATCTTCTCCACTTTGAAGAGTCACCAACACTTCAAAACAAAACCCAAAACTAATGATATAGAAAAATCAACGCTGACAGATATTATTATTAACAAGTTGTAGTACTCTACACTTAAGTTAACCACTAAGTGTCTTAATTAAATTGTTACAAATTCATTTAAAATTTCACCAGAAAAAAAATGTACTTTAGATAAAAATAAATAAATTCAATGGAGATATCTTTTTCTTCTTGGAATAATTCTCACTTTGTAATACGTGATGAAGCAATGAAGGCATGGCATTGGTGATGTGGACCACATTTTGAGTATAGCAATAAAATCAATCTCTCTCTCTCTCTCATTTACCTCATTGCAAAGAATCCAAAGACCTTTCTCATAGATTCCCTTGCTTTATTGGCCTTGACAACTACAATTTCAATGCATAGCTACTTTTGTACAACTTTCTTCTTCACACTTCCTCTTTAATCACCGTAATTACTCAATTTTGCAAAGAAAACTTAGGTATGTGCATTGTATTAACACTAAACCATGCCAAATGTGTGTTTTACATTAATTAATACCAAGTCATTGATTGATAGGGCAACAATAACTGCCACAAAAACCTAGTCACCATATGTGTAGTTTTGCATATATGAAGTGTTAATAAAATAATTACAAATTGCAAAAGTAAAGAGACACAAAGTAATTTCTCTTTTAGACAAAGTCTGGTGTATGCACTCAATTGATTATGGACATTTGTTAGGCAAGACAGCGATATGATATGAGGTATATGCTTTTGAAAATCCCATGCAATGGAAACAAAGATAAAAAAATTTGGCTTGAAACTATGCTTTTGCACATGGTTCCCTTTTTCCATTTAACCCTTATCTCTGGCCCAGGAGCTTTGGGTGCAATCATGTGCGTGTTGTTATGCACACCACTTAAGCATCTTCTTACCTTGTTATCATTATTCTGACCCAAAATCAACCTAATTCTCATTCTATAGAAAACAACCATCTTACCTTTTAGTTGAATATTATATACTCATGCATGAATGTAAATAATCTGTGAACACTCAAAGGTTCAGACATTGAACTTTTAAGACATTACTCATCATGATAACTCTCGAAACTTAACTATGTTAAATGATCCTATTTGAGGTTGTAACAGTTAAATTAAATAAAGGTACTATGGATGGAATTGTCATCCAGATTCAAGGAACTCTAAATTTCACAAGCCTGACAATTGTTACTGTTGATATCAGTTCCATCGTCCTGATACGAAGGACAGTGATGATTTTGGTTCAGAATTCCATTTAATTGGGAAGATAAGAAAGAGTGGTAGAAGAGGTGAAGAAGACCCCACTGTAATTTCCTCAGCGAATGAAGAAACACTGCATTCTGAACAGTGTAGATGTTAGCAAGGAGACTAATCAGGAATAATGATTTTTCTTTGTTTTTTTATAGATTACTTGCAGAGACTAATATTATACTTATTTGAGAAAAATAAGAAGAAAAGTCAGCTACCAACTGCACAAATGATGCCAAACAATGATAGAGATTGAATGAACCACCACTACTGCTTTTGTTAAATATAAAACTTCAAACTTTTAATTTGTTCTTTCAGACACGACTACTATTATTTTCTCACTAGTTCACATATTATTTAAGGTTCTTAAAGTGCTGTAAGATATCACCAAAAGTTTTATGTTGGTTAAAATTAATAATGTAACTCAGAAACTAAAGTAAAATCTAATTTATAAAGTAGATTTGGTGACCCTTGTAATTGTAACTAGCTTGAGATTGGAACACATCATTCAATCAAGTTTCAATTTTTAAAAGTTTGAAAGACAAATGCAAAAACTCAATGTTGAAAGTTGATGGTTTATCGTGTAACTTTGATTGAAACTTGTTAGTCTGTGTTTTCAAATGAAAACAAAATCAGTGACAGCAAAATGACGTGAATAACCTGTTTATTTTCTGACAGGAGCAGTAATTGCTTTTAAGTTTAAAATATTCAATTTTTTTTAACTTTTTTTTAATACGTACGTTCATGGAAGGGCAGGAATGGACCCACCTGCCGACACATACAAAACTGTGTATAGGAATTAAGACTCATAGGTCAATGTGAAGTTACATTTTAAAACAAATATAAAGTTTTCGGTAAATTAGTTTACATTACTTTTTTTTTTTACTTTATGTTTATATAATTTATTTAGTATTTTCATATTATCAAAATTTGAAGCCAAATTTATCTTAGAATTTAAAAAAAATTAGACATTTATTAAAATTGTAATGACATAAGAATATAATTGAGTAAATGATAGGTTTAAATATGTTATTTATCTATTATCTCTTAATAACATCTTAAATTAATTATGCTTCAAAACTTTAGATCATACTAGTTTTACATTTTTTAAAATATGTAAACTTAATTGTTTTAATTGAATTTTGTTAACATTTTAAAATTGTTTTTTGAATAATTTTATAGCACAAATGTGTTAGGTGATGTAAATATTTTAAATATTATTATAAAATTATTTAAAATATTAAATAAATTTTTAGTAAAAATAAATAAATTAAAAATGTATTTATTTCTAAAGACGAAGATAAATAAATTATAATATTTATTTTGTGAGGTTTACATTTCAAAATTATTCTTACTTGTTTAGTTTTGTTGTACTCTTTACCTCTCCCATTAATGTTTTATTAGTTTGAAGTTATATTTCATGTATACCGTTAATAAGAACCACAAAGGAAAAATAATTCTGTGATTTGTACCTTATACAAGAGAAATCGTCCTAAAATAATTTATTAAGAAAAATTTATAATTTAATGAATTTTAATTTTATAGTTGTACTAAAAGAGGCATGTGAACCTTATGCCTACTGGTAAAAGTCTATGTTTCTTTGGATGTAATTGTTATTATACAATTCCTGCTGTATCATTTTGGAATAACTTGATTAGTTATGTTCCCCTAGTTGAGAATGTCTCAACATATTGTAATTATTACCTAGGGTTACTTAATTATTATAATTATGTATTGATATACAACCAATAACTATATTAGGGGACAGTTAAATTAAGTTTAGACAATATATGATCTCACTTTTAAGACTGAAAAATAAGTGATATCTTATGAATATATAATAATTCTTTAGATAAGAGATACTATTCACTGCATATTTATTGTCATATTAATTTAAGTTTTAGTGATCACTCAATCTGTTCTATCGATCCAACATGCATGGACAAAAAATAATATTATGAATCCTTAAAGATTAGAAATAGCACAAGTAACAAGAATTATTACTATTTTGCATGAATCATTTTATTCTTGTAAAAACATTTTGTCACCCGGTATGAAACCAAGAAAAACACGTAGGAAATTATTTTTTAACAAAATTTTGTTAATAAATTTTTATAATACACTAATGACAACATCTTAATGGATAAAATAAATATTTAATATGACTTGAAAAAGAAAAAAAAAAGAATTGACGTATACTAAAAAATAAACTGTCAAATTTTATAAAATAAAAATCAAAAAATCATAATCATTACATGTAACACGACAACTAATGAATGAACACCACCAGAAGAATTAAGAGAATCATTTAGCCCAAACAAGATTATTGTTGAAGCTCCAAAAAGAACTTGAGGCATGTGTCGAAGAATTAGATGTCTTTTATTTATTTTTAAATCAAATAAATATTATTTTTTAAATTATTTTATATTTTTTCTCTTTTTTTTCCAACTTTTTTTACTCTTCTTGATATGAAACATATTTAAACTTAAAATTTTCAAGTTTAAACACTTAATAACTAATTTAAACAATACAAATTATTATCATTGTAAATCAATATCAATAAATAGTTAAAATTATTTATTTGTTGATACTTTGATTAGAAAATATGGACTGCGTGAGAAATAGAAAAGTTTAAATTGGGCCTTTGATGATAAAGAGCAAAAGAAAGAAAAACGGCTCATATATATATATATATATATATATATATATATATATATATATATATATATATATATATATATATATATATATTAATGAATAATTAAAGATCAAACAATATCAGCATACATTATATTGAATGTTAGACAGCTAATACAAAAAACATTTTTTATCAATCTAACTATTAAATTACAGATTTATATTATCATGATTACTTTTTGTTAAAATTGAATAATAATAATATTAATAATAAACAACGATCAAAATATTTATATTTTAATATATTTTAAAATATATATTACTTTAATTTTAATTTGCATAAAAATATATTAAATAATTTTAAACTAATAATAAATTTTTTAGTATACAATTTGTATGATAAAACCTTTCCTCTATCAGTGAATTAAAAGAAATATGATTAATTAAACGATATTGAACATTTATCTTTATTTTTCTTCAACCAAACAATTTAATAATTCATTTAACTTCTATTTTCTTCCTTTTATTATCTTTGACGTATTCTTAAAACTAATTCACAATTGTCGCAATCGAAATTCTGCCGGAAAGGCGAAAGCTAACTCAAATTTACACATTATAAGATAGAATGTAATATAATATAGCTTAAAGTTTATAATCTGCTGCTTCTTTACAAGTCAGTTAAAATTTCTCATGAGTTATTTATGTCATTTAAGTTAAAACACACTTTAGATGTAGAAATCAAAAGAGATAGCAAGATAAAACACATAATTTATATACTTGGCGGATTGCAGAAACAGAAGAAAAAAAATAGTTTTAATTGAATATTTGTATTGTTGCAATATCCAAAAATCAAGTATTTCTTATAAATGCAAAAATTTATTCCAGTATATATTAATCACAACCAATTCAATAACTTAACACCAGATGCTACTTTAACAAAATTAACGGGTGAATTAAAAACCTCTTACCATTTAAATCATATACTGTAAAAACAATTATGGCTCATCATCTACAAAATGATGGCCACGGCTTCTTCTACCTTTTATGTAGTTGTATCAAAGGGGTTTTTCTTTTAAGAGTAAATAACCCTTCAGTACAATAGTTCCGTAAAAAAAAATCATTAATATAGCATATTCATCATGGCAGTTTCGATGTATAAAAATATTTTAACCATTTAACAGCATATAATTAAACTCTTGCCACATCTACATAATCCATTTCAAGATAATCCAAGTAGCTATCATATTCCCAGTCTTCTGAGTTAGAGCCTTGGCACCATATGCCTGAAGCTAATAACAGTTCTCACATGCACACGACCAGTATATAGCAAATAATATTAAAAATAAAAACCTTTATTTGAGCAAAAAGAAAAACGCTAATCAGGTTCATACTAAGATTATCAATAATATTTATACAACACAGTAAATTGACTAGGCCCATCCCAAAAATCTCCATGTTAGATTTGCTCAAAATGCAACTGTAATTTGATCTCAGCCAGTTAAAATACTATGTGCACCTAGGGAGCTCAATTAATTAGGATTGTAGCCAGGAGGGGGAGACATTAAATTTGCAGGTGAACATCGACTCTGAACATTCTCACCTCAAAACAGTAGTATGGGATAAAGGAAAATAGGACATTCTGAGCAGCATAAAACCTGGGTGAACCAGCTCATCACCTCTTGCCACGAGGTCCAGGTCCGGATCTGGGACCGGGAAACCGAGAAAACTGAAGCCGCAAGTGGCTAGACTCAGGATTGAGTTCATCAACTTTGTAACCTGTATTCACATCACAATGTCAGCAAACACTGAAATTTGGGTACATAATGATTTGACTACTGAGTTCAAATCCTACAATACCGACCAAGTAAGATCATAAAGAACACAGCCATTTGCTTGAAAACATAACCTAAACTCAGATCAAGCTTCTAGTATATCTTTATTTACCATTAAATTCTCCTTTCCAATAATGATCAACTTCCATAAATTGTGTGGAAGAATTTTTTAATAGTTCAACATGTCAACATTTAATTGGAGAACTTAATGACAATGATGGAAGAAACGTTAGTAAATTATGTACACAAGTTTGCTGACCACAGAACATACTATGTGGCAGAACTTTAGGACTTGGTGCATATGTGGCATAAAAAAAATGATATCTTCATTTTTTAAAATTAGACACACGAGATGGGCGATTGTAATTTCCAAAGTGAAGATAACAAAATGAAAACAAATATAATTTCGTATGTGTTCTTTTTATGTACTTTGGGAATGAAAGATAACAAATATAATAAACGCGAACATGGAAGTTGGAAATCGTTTATAACGTGTTCACCACTTCAGTTCTATAAAGTAACTAGTTTGAATAAACTACGTCACATATAACTTTCATAAAGATATTCAATCTAACAGTGATTTACCAATTTCCCATTTTAAATCCTTTTAGTTAAATACAAAATACAGTAATATCATAATTAGACAAGCACATCATACTCTGACACTTGTTCATATGGAATTTTACTGATAAATTTAGTGCAACTATAAAATGTTTTACCCCGTTACAATTCAAAAATTTATAACAAAACATCAAGTTTATTTGGTTACATTTTCAAATGTGACTTTTTGCATTTTTCACTATTTTCAGAAGCTAACGGTTATAGCTTCCAAATTCTAAATGTCATTCCTCCTCCTATTCCATGAGCTCCCAAACACTGACACAGAATTCAGGAACATAATAGCCACATATTGGTTCAGAAGGTCAAAATACAAGTTAATTCTACAATTTTCACAACTTCCATCAAGTCCCCCCTTATGAAGAGATAATTTCGTATGAGATGGTTCGACAATCAAACATGAAATTAATTTCATTTTATCTCAGCAAGTAACAAGAAGTGATACCTTGCAATGCACTCAGAGCAGTTGCTGCACAAGCCGGATTTGCAAAATCCACAAAACAAAGGATTAGAGGATCTCCTCCACGCTGCAAGAAGCATGCATTTTAGCATAAAGGATATGGATATTTCATTCAATAAGCAGAACGACGAGATACCAAAATAGTAGATGGAAACCAGAAAACTGTTACAAACGACACAAACTTACATGTTTGGATTCTTTGCTCACAAGTCTTACTTCTCTATATCCAACAAAAGGGCGAAAAATATCTTAAAATGGCGTTAAAGAATTTGAAAAGCTAAAATAGGAAAAGGAAGCTTACAAGACAGATGACATTATGATGATACAATTATTAAACATTATGGGAGGAAAAAAGGATACGAGCCACTTCCCTTCTCGTGCTATCAGATGGGAGACCTTCAACATATAAAGTACTAGATGCATCTGGCGGTAGAGGTACAGTCTCTGGTCCAGGCATGGAAGCTGTGTCTACTGGTAACTGACCACCATAATTGACATTCCGTCCATTTCGTGCAAGATCATGACCACCACCAGGATGCCCCATAACAGCAGGATCAGTTAGCGAATGGCCTGGCAATCCACCAACACCCCTTGCCAATCCAACACCACCAATGGCACTGGCTTCCCCAGAATTAAACGAAGTAAGCTGCTTTTATTAACCAAAAAGAGGTTTTAATCAAACAAGCTTTGAAAGCACATCATCACATATTATGTAAATAAAACAGGCTAAGATACCCCTGCATTTTGAAGGTAGCGGTCATAAGCAGATCCAAGTGTTTTAGTGTCCTTTAGCATTCGGTGACCAGTATGGTCATCATTCCGAGCAATATAATTATGCATCTCGTTGCCTCCTGAAGTCAGACCAGACGGTGACATATCTGCAATGTAACAGAATTTAGCCTTTATAACTCTAGCAAAACAAATAGAAGCTGAATGAAATGAATAAGAGAAGTTTTGAACATATGCAATGTTGGATACCATAGCCATCCCTCCAATGGTAACCACTAACAGTATATAAAAAGCATCTAGCAGCAAATATGCCAGATGCTGGCAAAACAGAGGTTACTAAACAGCACATGCCCAATATTTAGTGATCATAATAATACAAAGAGCAGAGTGCACACACAAACATGCTTTTTATCACCTATCAAGCTATAAGTAGTCAGATCCTTACACACCAAGTAGCATAAAAAGTCAACCATAGTTACTTGACTAGTTGTATTAGTTTAACCACTAAAATTACAGATCCTGGAGACTGCTAACAGACATGCACTCTCAACCATGAGTATCTCTGGTCTTCTTCCATGCAACAGAAGTCAATTCATTTAGTTAATATTCTCTGTCATTGTCTTTCTATCTCTATAGCTTCACTACTGACTTTTGTCATGGGATTGAGAGCTTTTCTTGAATCTATTTCCACTCCAAGACATCACCACTTAACCCTTTCCAGTCTTAAGATCCAACAGCATCTCTCCGAGGATCATCTACTCAACCCACTCTCCTTCACATATCTCATTCTCACACCAAATTTCAACATAACTTGATGAAAAAAGTTTCCTACGTTGGCAACAATAAGCACAGGCTAACTAAGTATTTTTATGACCACAAATTCCCATATAATATAATAATTTAGGAAAATTGTGCTTTCTGACGTGAAAGCTAGAGTTGCTTGCAGCAAGAGTGGGAGGATCAAATGCACTGTTCCATGGCTATTTCACCAAAAGAATCTCCTGTGACCAGAAAGTCCATGGATGCAAACATTCCTAGCAGATTTGAAAAAATCTAGAAATTACATTTATTTGCGTGTGTGCTAAGGTGCGCCAACTCAAATCTCAATTCAAACAAGAAAATGAGCAATCAATTTCAGAGCATCTGTCTTGATTACAGCCATCATTAATTCCTTGATCTATCCATCAGTGATCCACTTTCATCTCTGAATCACACAGATATCATCCTTGATGGACTTCTAATACTTTTGTTACCTCAATAAACAGAATAACTGATCCACAGTATTGAAGTATATCATCTTGTTCAGGAAGCACAAACTGATAAGCATCAGCAATGCACTCTTTCGAATGTAGCTCAAGTTTTCAAAGAGAGAGTGCTGCAGTTTCAGGTATTCATCACAGCACCAGTAGGCCTTGTCACCTCATATTCAAAATGTTGCCCCTGTACATCAACTCAGCAGTTCTCACCATCACTTGGTTATGTGGTCAATGGAGTTTGATTTACTCTGCCCTATGGTTTCCTCTTACAGTTTCCAAGGTTAATTTTTAAGAGGGAGCTGTACTTCATTAGGCTGTTTCAGAGGTCGTGAAGGTTACACAGATTGGTGATGCTCGATTTCTGGTCAATTAAGTTTGGTCGCGATGCCACAATTGGCTATCACTAATTTGATAATAAATTGTTCAAATAACTTGTTTATTTACTTTCACCCAACCACTACATACTACTCTGTATTGCCGTAACAGCCATTGGGATACAATCCAGCTTTGCCTCAACAAAAAGTACAACTCACCTACTCTTGGTTCCATGGTGCACCACCTTTGGGAGCACTTAAAAATCCTGTTTACACTAATTAACAAATCCAACAGTATAAAGTCATTCCAACCCATTCAACTCCAAGCATTTCCTAACAAAGGTACACACTTCCACCTTTACTCAAACTGGAAAGGTTTTCCATTCAAATATAGTTTCCAGAATCAAGTCACTCACCATCTAACTACAGGATCTGCAGAATTTGCTCAGAAACTAGTCTTATCAGACCTAGATAAGATTTTTACACACAATGGACAAGGGACAACTCTGCTTACTTTGACTTCCATCCTTCCATCTCACTTCTTTTGTCCAATTCTGAAGGTATTCTTGGTTCATATGGGCTCTATCAATTTCACAATATGTAACTTACTTTGTCTTGTACTACAAGAGAAAACATATTAGACGCAGACAACAAAGGATTTTTCCCTTTTCCTCAAAGTCTCATTACAATTTATATTTTTCAATTATGTTTTTCTACTATATACTTAATACAGAATAATAAATGTAAAGGCTGCAAAATGAAACAGCAATCACTCTTATTCAGAATGATCACTAATGGGTTAACAGTAGAAAGACCAAAAAGTCAAAACCCAACAATGGAAGTAAGGATCCTTCAGAGATGGAAGGTGCAGCAGCAAAAAGAGGAATCTAACTGTCCTGCATAATGACATGTTGTATTGACTTCTTCAAAGAAGGAGAGTGAAACATGTATATGTCACCATGTCTAGAATGTGAAATATAACAGCTAGTGGGCTGAGTTCCATAGTTATGCTCCTTAGGAAATGTTATGGATTTATGAAAATGGCAAAAGAAAAGAATTTCATGTTTCACAGAAGAGATTTTTGTTGTAGAGAAAGAAAAAAAAATCCAAGTCAGCACAATTGCATGCACAAATCATTATCACATCAATCCCTCAAGTTCTTGTATATGAATCTCCTTACACATTGATAAATACGTTAGCAAATGAATCATTCTAGTACTAACAATAAAAGTCATATCCTTGTAGAATGAATGGTTAGAGTACATAGCACATCTTCTGTGAATAGATTGTCTTTTACTACAACCAAATTAATCATCAAGATTTAATTCTTTCAAGGCTTCTTGTTTTCTATAACAACATATACACATCATTACAGCTCAATGTTATACAAAGGCTTCCCATCATGATGACGACAACAATGATGGACCATAGCAAACATGCACCGTACAAGGTAATGTTGAGGTACAGCATGTAAGATGTTATGTTTGAACAAAAAACAAATGTGAACAGAGAAAGACATGAGATAATAATTCGAACAAAACAAAACTTGAAAGCTCAATCAAGCTAGGAACAAAGCATTGACATCGGCTAATAGAATTTTCAAGAAGACAAACAGAAATCAGGGGAAATGGATTAGAAGTTCAAAATTGAGAACACAGTCAAAATGGGATGCTGAGCTTTGAAAGGAAAGGTGATATTGATTTGAATAGTCAACTATAAGCAGATTAGTAGAAGTTATGTTTAGAAACAACACTATGATCTGGAACAAAAAACACTCCTGCATCCACAAATTTACAGGTACACCCAGTAATCCTCCTTTTCTCACAGTTTATGTTAATGGATTTTGGAAATGGCCAGATACACCTAGGATCATATGATCCTGAGTATTATTATATGGCTACAAAACACATGTTATCCAAAGAATTTTCATAACTACCGGCAGGTTGCAATAATCATTACCACAAATGGTATAAAAGTAAATTGATTAAATAAAATATCAAGGGCCATTTTATAGATGAACTCCATGAATGCTATCACAAATCACTGTTGCACCTACTTGAACATCCCAGCCCAAAAGTGTAAAGAATGATACTCCTCCCTTGACACAAATTGAGTCCCATAAAAATTTAATCAAGAAGAGCTTCAAATCATAAAAAACACTTCTTTCAGGGTATTATACCTTAAATACCAACAACACAGATATTCTAAATTTGTCCAAATAACATCCAAACTCAATATCATATCACTTCACTTTGTCATCACCTCAAAAATCGAATTACAAAGATTTAGAAACAATACACCATCAAAAAATTGACCAAATTCTAAACCAATGAAAATTGTTACCAAAATAACTAAAAAAAGTGACTTCAAACCCTAAATTTTAAATTTTAAATAGGAAAGTGAAGGGGAGAAGGAAGATAACCATATTCAGTACGAGGTCGTTTGAGCATTGCGGAAGAGGGCAGAAGCGGCTGTTGCTGCTGCCGATTCCAAGAGCCATCAGTCATGACGAGATATAAGATGGAATAAGCAGATCTGATGAACAATGGTTATGGTGAAGACTACCGCAGTGGAGATTGATGAAGATCCAATTACAAACCCTAATTTGCTCAATACCAAACCCTAAGCCTTTGCACTTCTCTGTACAAAAGAGACCAATTAAGAGAACTCAGTTTGTTTTTTTTTTTTTTTTTTTTTAAATAGACGGGATGTGGGGTAGGATTGAGTTTTTTCCAAATTTTGATTAGCATCTACACATATAAAATGAACAGTATAACATAAGATTAGATGAATTTAAATTAATATATCATTTTAGTTATATTATCTTTATCATACACAAAAAATTAAAAAAATATATTTTTAAGAGAAATTGTATTTTCAATCATATTTTAATTTTTTTAATTTTATTTAATGTAATATTTGTATATAAATATTTGAAGGAAGTATCATTGTAATAAATATGATAAAGAATGTAAAATTAATTTGTACAAAATTAGAGATAAGAGAATCATATTAAACAATAATGTTTCCACCATCATTTAGAAAATAAAACATGTACAAAAAAAATTAAATAACAAGTTTTTCTAATTACGATTAAAAATAAATTATTTATAAAATAATTTAAAATAAAACTGAAATAATAAAATATGGATATAAAATATATTGTTATAAAAATAAAAATATAGAATGTGTACAAATTTTTTTTTAAATAAGACAAAAATTATTTTTAAAATAACAATTTAAAATAAATTATTTATAAAATAATTAAAGATAAAACTGAAACAATCAAATTTGAATACAAAATGCATTATCTTATATATATATATATATATATATATATATATATATATATATATATATATATATATATATATTTATTGTTACAGATAAAAAAGATTTATTTTTTTATATGCATTCTTCTTCTAATTTTATTGTTTAAATAATTACTATTTTATGTTAAAATAATTATATTTTCATTTTTATAATTTTATTGTCCGTTAATTTTAATTTAATTATTTTATAATCAAATCTATAATTATATAAAGATCACTTTATATATATATATATATATATATATATATATATACTAATTTAAATTTTTAAAAAATTATTATTTTAAACTAAAATAATTACATTTTTATTTTTACCATTTTAATGACAGTTAATTTGAATTTAATTATTTTATCATTTTATCTTTTCAAATAATTATTTTTTTAATTAAAAAAATTATCAATGACAACAAAATATATAATAATAAAAAATTGTATAAATAGTTTATTTTCTTAATTATTTTTAGTAATAATTATTTTATGATAATAAAAGAGTTGACATATGTGTCGGTACATATATTAAATATTTTTCAAAATTAAAAATTGTTTTAATTAAAAAATTATTTATAAAATAAATAAAAATCATTTACAATAAAATTAAAAAAAATTATTTATGTTTAATTTCATAATTATAATAATAATAATAATGATAATTCTATTAATTTTATTATCATAGAAAAATAACACATGGGTAAATGTGTTATCATTACTATGGATAAAGAAGTTTTCTTATTTTTATATTCACATTTGTATTCTATTATGATATTATTTTTTAAATAAAAAATTTAAAATTAAAATAATAATTTTATTATTTAAGTGACCAAATCTTTAACTTTAATTGTTATTGTGATTTTAACATTTTTTCTGAATTTTATTATTATTTTTAATTATTAAAATAAATAAAAGATTTTTATAATAAAATTATAAAAATTATTTAATTTAATTTTATAATAATAATAATAATAATTTTATTTTTTAATGTGATTTTTTTTAATCTCTAGTCTATCTCTTTAAATACGATGAGATAAGTTAGTTTTATATTTTCTTAAAATTATTTTTATTAATTAAATAGTTGATCATATAATATGTCAAGCAATTAATAAAGTGTTAAAATAATTCAATATATATACATTACTCAATTTTTGTAAACATTGCATGATCGGATCACACCCCCTTGGAATTTCTTTGAAAACAAGTTTTCTTCTCTTTCTAACCATTTTTATGCAATCCGAAACACTCACTATCTTTTTTTGCATTGAACCGAAAGGGCTTTAATGGAGTAGGATGGAAGTACCCACCTCAAAACAAGCCCAACACTTCATTTCTATACATAAGTTTTTTTTCTTACTAGTTGCATGAATTGGGCTTCCTGTATCTCCATTGACTTAGGGTCTTTCTTCCTGCACCTCCAAAATTTTTTCTACACCTTCAAACTTTCTTTAAATTTCCAAAAAACTCTTTGACCATTTAAGAAAATCCACAGACACCGTACCTCCAAAATTATGTCGACTTCCGGAAATCAAAATATATGACTTCCGGAAGTCAAAATATATCACCAGAAGTCGATTTTCAGATGTAAAAATGTATCACCGGAAGTCGACTTCCGGAAGTTAAAAATTATCACCGGAAATCGACTTTCGAAAGTCAAAAAATATTTCCAAAAATCGACTTCCGGAAATCAAAAAATATTCCCGGAAGTCGACTTCCGGAAGTCAAAAAAACATTCTCCAAAAATTGACTTCCGTAAGTTAGAAAATAAATTTTATTTTGAATATTTTATTTAAATTTTTTAACTTTTAATGATTTTTTTAATTTATTACTTTATTTATTTTTTATGTTTTCATATTTCTTAATATATATTTTTTTAAAAATATTAATATCTATATATATAATTTTATTTTTATTTAATATAGTAAAAAATAAATATAAATATAAAAATAAGTAAAATTAAAAATAACATTAAACTTTAAATAAAAAAACAAAAAAATTAAAAAATTTATTGCTTCATTTAATTATATTTAATATTTAAATTTATTTTAAAATAATTAAACTTTAAATTAAAAATATATATATATATATTAGTTCTTTTTTTTTATTTTTATTAAATTTTTAATAAATTATTTAAAAAAAAGTTTAAATTTAAAAATATAAAAAATTATATAATGGAAAATTTTTCAAAAATTTGACTAAAATTAAATATTTAAATTTTAAACAAATCAAAAAATTCAAATAAAATATAAAATACAATACACATAAAATATATAAATAAAATAGATATAACGATATCAATAAAATAAGTAAAACTAAAAATAAAATTAAAAAAATAATTTAAATTAAAATGAAAAAACTTTAAAAAAATAGAAATATATATATATATATATATATATATATATATATATATATATATATATATATATATATATATATATTTCAATTTTTTATTTAGTATTTTTATGACTTATTATTTTTACTTTTTAAAGTAATTTTCTTTGTAAATTTATATGTTTTATAATTTTTATTACAATTTTTAAAAAATAAAATAAAATAAAAGTTAGAAAATATAAATTTTAAAAAGAATTAAAAATATTTAAAATTGATTTAACTTTTTTATCTTTGGAAGTCGACTTTCGGTTATGTTTTTTATTTTCGGAAATCGACTTTCCATAATGATTTTTGATTTTTGTCGATTTTCGGTAATGATTTTTGACTTCCGAAAGTCAACTTCCGGTGATATATTTTGACTTTCGAAAATCGACTGATATGTTTTGATTTCTGGAAGTCATATATTTTGACTTTCGGAAGTCGATATTCGAAAGTATTTTTGGGGATGTAATGTCTGTAAGTTTCCTTAAATGGTCAAAAGATATTTTGGGAATTTAAAGAAATTTTGGAGGTGCAGAAGAAATGCTTGGAGGTGTAGGAAGAAAGACCCTTGACTTAGTTACCTTTATTAAAAAATTTGTACTCTTATATTGTCTTCCAAATTTATATTAAGGACGAATGTAAATTTACAACACATACAGTATATTTTAGAATGTCATTTAAATTTCAAATCAATTTTTAAATTTATATTAAGATTGTGTAATTTACAATATAAAAATAGTGTAATTTATAATATAAATTTATATTATGTATCATAGAATCCGAAATATAATTTGTATTTCAAATTCTTTTTTAAATTTGTATTATAAAATATTCAATTTAAAATATTCACAGATTGTACGACTTAAAACCATAATCAAAACACAAAAATATTCGTACATATTTTTTCTATTAATTTCAGAAAAGATATAATTAGAATTTAGAAAGTACAGGGTGCAAAAAGAAAATATGGAGCTGCAGGAAGAAATTTCCTACTAACCTCTCTATCAAGATTTTAGGACATTTTTATTTTGACACTTTTTTCATTATAATGTAATATTTGTATTTTAAAAATTATTTTATTATTTTGGGTATAAGAGTGAATGTGCCAAAAGTTTTATCTGCCTTCCTTTATTTGTTGATGGTTTTAATGTGAAATAAATAGTAAAAAATTTAGTATGAGTTTAAGTTTTATATTAAAAAAATAAAAAAAGTTAAATAATTAATAAAAAAAATCTATAAATTCACTGTTTAAAAGTTTAGATTGAAAGCATCGTTAATTCTTTGAACGACTTATATGTTGTATCAGAATGGATAACTAATCTTGGTAACTCAGACCAATATCCATGTTAAAAGTTTTACAGCAGTATAAGGGTAATTCTCCCTCAAAAACTCATTGGGATAAGTTTTAGACTCGAGCTTCTGTTTGGTTATTTTTTAATGACATAAATGTAAATATCTTTACATGATTAAAACTTTTTATTATCTTGATGAATGGTTTAAATTTTCATCATAAAAATTATAATTATTAGTTAGAATATATATTTTCTTAATTAAAAATATAAGTCTAAACGCTAATATTTGATTATAAATCGATTTATTTATTCTTATTACGGAATAATTGACGTCACTCCAAGATTATTTATCACGGTAAAAATTAAATCTTTCATATGTTACTGTTCACAGTTATGCAAAGAGAAAGATTCACAATTGTCGGTTGCAACTTGCTTACAGAGTGTGATTTTTGTGTATCTGTTTTTTCCCTCTTCAAGTGAATCGCTTGTTTCTTTCGTGTGTTTCTACACTGCTACAATCAAGAATCATCACCTTCACTAGTATTTCATGCATTCATACTTAATTGAACAAAAACTACTTTTCAATGATCATGATCATCAACTCACATGCTCTTATACCAACTATATCCTTATGATCTTTTACTGTGATATTATTCCACATTTAGTACTAGTGCATGTTTTGAAGTACTGAAAAGTGTATAAATGTTCTTCCCCTATACCAATATATGGTGAAAATTACTGTGAAATGTGTTGGAAAAGTGACAAGCCTATGAGGAATATGGAGTTATGCCACACGTAAAATACCAAAAAATTATGGGAAGAAACAAACAAGTGTGATTTGAACAGATTTCAGCAGAGAAATACAAATGAAATAAACAGGAAAAGAAAAATTCCCATTAACCTTTTCTCCCTCTATCTTCTTTTGGATGGAATATATTCTCCATTATTATCAAAGTAACTACAGTGGTGTCTTATTGATTCAGAACACTCTCACCGCCTTAGGTTCAGTAGATGATTCAAGATAGGATCATTATTGAATCGGGTATAACTGTAGTTCCAACTTTTTGCCTCAAAATAAAGTAGATATAGTATACTTCCACTATTTTTGTTCTTTTCTTTACTTCACTAATGGTGTTAGCAAGTTCTTCAACCTTGTTTGCCTTTGGGAAACAAAAGCTAAAGAACTAAAATGGTGCCTATTATTTTTAGTATTTGTTTTCGCATGATATGCAAATAAAGGATAAAACCAAAACAAGGTTTATACATAAAATGTTACTATGGAAACAAGGAGTTGAATAATGAAAGAGCTTCCCATATCCATGGAAGGACAAACTACGTAAGCAAATATTTTATGGTCACACCAACAAATTGTTGTTGGCAACAACAATAATGATCAAATACAAGGAAATGATGTATAATACTGTCTTTAAAGACACACTAACATCTTCCCCACCACACAACTTTGAGTCCAACTACATTAATTTCTTTTCTCCTACGACCACAGACCATTCCTTGTGTACAGAACTTACGACCACTGATTACAATTTACAACACAATCAACCCCTCATCAATTTGTCCCTAACTTATGTCCCTGTTTGTTTCCCTTCACAACGTGTGGGTCCAACTTTATCCCCTCTTATTTATTTCGCTGCATTCTCCAACTCTATTATCTCTAACCAAACCCTATTCTACGATCTCACTTCAACCCTTTCCAATTTTTCCTTTTTTCAAGAAAAGGTCTAATCTTGTGTTTCACACTTAATTACTTTGATTTTTATGACATGAGGTCATTGATGAGGGACATGTGTTTCCATGTTGCGATGTGTGAGACTTGGCACAACAGTTTCGGACTTTGAGTTCCATAGTCGGCCATTAATTTCCATGAAGGCCCACACCTTCACCTAACCAGACAACACTAAGCCTACTTTGCTCCCTATATAATGTACCCTCATACATAAACATTATAAAAATTATGAATTCTTTTTATTGCTACTTCAGCTTGTGTGGCTCCCAACATCTTTCACTCCCTCCCCTGAGAACCAGTTCCAAGGTCTCAGAAAGAATTATTTATCTTGAACAAAAGTAGTACTACTTGTTCATGTTGTCTCATTTATTGCTACAAGCCACCAAAAGCCTAACACAAATATCATCACTCCCAACAGCCAAATCTTGAAGCACATGACACTGCATTTACTCCCCCCATGTTTCCGCACACACCGTCCTCATCGTTATTCATACTTCCCATACTACCATTTCCACGCTTTCACACACATACTTCACAACCAACCCTCTCTTGCCACTTCAATCACCCCATAAATTCCTTCATTTATTAACAATCTCTCATACCATTTCATACCCTCCATTCATTACCTAATTCCCTTTTCTGTTTCTGTTTCACCATTTCCCTTCCTCTCTCTCTCTCTCTTTGTTCTCTTGCCATAAATTTAATGGATAGAAGATATCTCAACTTGGTTCTACTCACGCTCATGCTTTTCGTTATATATTTTGTTGGCCATAGTTATGGTTCTAGACACACGTACCAAGTTTTCAAAGTGCAGCCCAAGGCTCAGACTTTGCCTCCAAACTTCTTTGGTTTCTTGCCAAAAGCAATGCCGATCCCACCTTCAGGGCCTTCTCGGAAGCACAACGACATTGGATTACAAAGCTCAACGGGAAAACCATAGAGGGATATGTATTTTATGTGTTCCTTCTTCACCATTCAATCTCTTGTCAAGAAAAATTTAAGGGTATTAATGTATATGATATGATGCCTTAATTATTTATATTTTGCCTTTTTCCCTCTTTTGTTGCTACTATTTTTTAGAACATTTTCAAGGGTCAAAACAGTTCCAAAATGAACTGTTAAAGTATATATATGTAGATTAATCAGGTGATTATTACCACCTTCTCCACACATATCTTGTGTATGTATAAAGCTTTAGCTAGTTTCATATACTTTATGTAGAATAGATCCATTGAGGGTTCAAAGCAAGAAATGTTTTGTGGCTTGGCTTGTACTTGAAAGCAAAGAGAAAAAAGGTGGCAAACCTCTGAAGGTTGATGTGTATCTTCTTCTGCTTCTGTTTCTTTCACGTAAGCTTTTGGTTTGATAAAAACGCATGCAAGCTGGCATTATTCTTCCTCTGGGGGGAAGAAAAGTGAAACTTACTTTCAATTAATATTGTTTTTGAAGGATTCAATTCAATGAATGGATATGTACGTCGACGTGTATCATGTCTGTGATTAGATTAAGAGTTGGAAAAAAAGTTGCATCTTTCATTCCTATATGGCTTCAAAACCATGCTTGTTCTTCTAAACTTGGGAAGTTCTTTCTTTGAATCGTTCTGGAGTTTCGATGCGTGCAAAACTCATAACTACTGTAGCTAGGAGTGACCATACATTCTCATAAACTTCAGGGAAGTGACGTGAGAATCGTCCATTTTTTGCGTTTTGATTTGGTTTTAGTTAGTAGCTATAATAAATGCTCGTACGAGGACTGCATTTCTTAGCCACCCTACACCCTGCACTGCTTCAAAATTTAACGTCTGATTTGTGTCACATTTTGGATAATTAAAAACAATCAAGGATTACTTAAAGTCTGGTTTATTTGTAATTGCAAAACTTATTTGTTAAAAGTTTCGTAATCTTGTGTGGTGAAAGTTTTAGGAGCTTGGAAAAATTGTACGATGATTAATATGATGATGGAATTGTACAGGGTGAATGTAATTATGTCTAAGTTCGTGTGGATAACATAACATCAACAAGTCTCATGATTGCAACTATATAGGACAAAACAAAAATATACATGTTGAAGTTAAGAAAAAACTAATCACTGATGGTTTGTTTTTGTTGTGTTTTTCTGGAGATAAAAGCCAATTGAAAGTTAGTCCCATAAAATTTTAATTGTGTAGGGTGGGTAAGCTGTTTCAAATCATGTCAAATCATCATATCGTGATTTCAGACCTAGCTTTGAAGCCATGTGAAAGCCATTATTATAAGGATGGCAAGTCAAATTTTGAACTTTGTCTTAATGTGGAAATTGTTTCGACTTTTTCTTCGGCGTTTTAAGGAAAATTCTTTAACAATTCTGATCAATTAAATGCAGAATTCAACCATAAGTGAAAATATATATTTTTTTAACATGAGCCACTTTATGTATCCCAGAAAAAAATTGTCCTAGTAATTTAAATATGATCAAAATGATGTAAATATGTTTTCTAGATTTTGTTAACATAAGTTAAAAGATCGAAATAGAAATCGTACATAAAAAACAATATAAAAAATGTTGTCAAAGAATTGATAAGTTAAGAAACTATATCAATTTAATAAATGTGCTTTAAAAGTCATTTTTTTTAAGTTAACGTTAAAAATAAGTTCCATAGTCTTATTATTTTCTATGCTTGATGTTTTTATAAATAAGTTAACTTTTTTAATAGTCTGTTTTTGAATATTGGCATTTGTTAAAATTAAAGGAAAAAGTCGAAATATATTAAAATTAACTTCTATTATTTTACTAAAATTGATTATTTTTTAAAAAATATTGTTATCTTAACATTTTGTTTGACCTGGCTTATTGAATGAGAAGTCGAAAATAAAAGTGGAGCAAACATTATCTAATAATATGTCTTAAACTAAATTGCACTTTTATTTTAGAGTAAGGATTTAATTGTTACGTTTTGTGGATATAATTTTGTTTACTTTCTAAGGCAATCGAAAATTATTATTATAAATATCAGCAAACTTATCATATGTGACAATTCGTTATTAAATAAATATATTCTAAAAATGTTTTATACTCTCAATGCACGACTTATTTTCTTAAAACTAAAAATACAAGAAATATATCAGATTTATTAATGTCTAGAAACTAAAACTTTTAACATTCCTTGCGTGATTAATTAACTAAGATAACTGTAATAAGATAACAGTATAAATATAAAACGAGTCATACTTCAATTGTTTGAATATAATTAAATAAAAAGTTGTTGTTAAGTATTACAATTTAGGATGACAATTTTTCAGGGTGTTTGTTTGTTGGTCAAACAAAAGGGTTCTTGTTTCAGCTATGGTAGTGACTTGCAGTGAAAAGTGAAAGGGGTGACTTCATGCAAAAGCTAGTTTCATTGTCGGTACCAAAACAGAAGTTTTTAATGTTCTGTAGTTCTATGCAAACAATGTTAAAATTTATTTTCTTTTAAGCTTACAGTAAAATGAAAAATAGGCTTAATTAGTAATTTATTTTTTATATCGATATATGTGTTTGTTTTGACTCAATTAAATCTTAATATTTATTAAATAGAAAATACTGTTAATGTTGTTTAGATGATGATAATGTGTGAATTTAATAAAAGATATAGTTAATAATTTGGTTATTATATTTATATTTATATTTTATTTCTGTTACTATATCTTAATGGATTCAATTAAATACTTATATTATTTAAATTGAGATAATATGATCATTTCCTGAAATTAAGGTTAATATCATAAAGATAGACTAAATTACTAATTAAGCATTTTATTGACGTACATGTAATCATCTTCCAATAAAAAATAATTTAATGAGAGGGCAATATTGTTTTTATTTAACAAATATTGATATTCAATTGAGATAAAAATAAATAAAAAGATTAAATTGAATCAAAATTTTAAATATAGAAAACAAATTATTAATTAAACCTAAAAAAATATTTATACACTTTTAAATTTGTGCGTGTTAAGCAAATTAAAAATAAGAAAAAGATAATGATAATATAAATATATTCAATAACCTTTTAAAAAGTATACTAATAATTTGATAAAACATATAAATCGAATTGAGATTCTTTTTATACGTATTTAATGTGAGTTGAAACTTTACATTATAAATAATAATAATAATAAAACATTATAAATAAAGAAATAAAAAATTTGTTATCTTTAATATTTTATATATTAATAAATATATTTCCAGTTTCTCCCTTTGAATATTATACATATGATAACGTTAATATTTTCCGTATAAATTACAACAATGGCTCAGTTCAAAGATACTTATAATTGTACTTTTTCAAAAATAGAAAAGTGATAAAACAAAATATTACAAATTGTTTTATTCTGTTAGAATTACTCAACTAATCTATACCCTTTAATGTTCAAACCAGATAAAATACATAAAATTTTGTTAAATAAATACAAAAGGAAACTTCATAGTATTAAAACTAAAATAAATTATTATTTTTTAATATTTTTTTGCATTCAAAGAATAAATAAAAATGTAAATCAAATATGTTATAGTAGTCATGTTTAAATTTTAATAAAATACAACAGTGTCCATTAACTACTAACCAGATTACATCTAAAAAATGAATAATTAAATATAAACATAGATATAAAGGTTTAAATTAATATAAGTATGACATATAATTTAAATTAAAAACCATTGTTTAAGTTAAAACTACTTTGACCCATTGACCTATTCATACGACTCCTAATGACTACCTTAAAGAAAAACAAAACCAAGTTTTGAAATGTCATAAAATCTCGTTTTCTTTGGGTAGTTTTACTTTCTTGACATACTGAACATGCATATTGAAAACATTAACTAAGATGACATATATCTACCCTATTTTTAATTACTTTAGATATATATATATATATATATATACCTTAATTTTCAGATATTTCATTGAATTCATCTATTTATTTGAATCCACCCTACACCTAACAATGAAATGAAAACTGATAAAGTCAAGAATCTTGTTTACCGTCATTGAACTAATAAGTTGACTTCATTCATGATTCATAAAGGTGTCTCTTGTTCATTATAACAACCTCTTTTCTGAATTTCATGCAAAAAAAATGACAAGAATACATGGTAATATTAAACTATAAATGTGCACCTATGCAGAGAAGTTTTGTTTTGTTGCTCATGTCTTTATTTTGTATTTTTTTTAGTGTATATTCTCTGTTTTTTTGGCTTCCAATCAGAACGTTTCTAACACATGTATTGATGTAACTTAGTTTATTCTGTTTGAATTATGTCCTCTGATGGAGAGCTAAGAGGTGTAGTTAGTAAGGCAATGTTCCAAACAGAGGAGACAAATAATATACGATTCTCCAAAGATTTGATATCGCTATGAACGATGAATTAAGAAATTATATTTGTTATCAGAAGAGGATTTCACACTCATTACAATATAACGGCAGTGCCTGTATAAGAGTACACAACTAGTTATAGGGTGTACGTGTCTATAGTTTTTCTTTTTTTTCTTTTTTTTCCTTTTAAAGAAAGTTGTGCAAAAGTCACAACTCCACGTTAACGTATAATAATTTCAGGCTTTTTATTTGAAAAACGGCGAAATCGGATTTTAAACTTAACTCAATCTTAAAAAATTGGTTTATAAGATAAGGTTTATATTCGTATATATTTTCTAAATTGATCTATAATCGATATGAAACTTTCACCACATTCCATTCATACCGAGATATATACATCTTGAACATGAAATTAAACATTAATAAATGATCTGATAGCGAACGAAACAATATACCTAAGAAGTCTTAATAATATAAACTCTAACAATGACTCTCACTCCATGCTAAGAAGTAAACTTTAAGCTTAATTCAACCTCACAAAATCAATTTATAAGATAAAATTTACACATACGAATATACTCTAAATTAACATTATATCCGGTCTATCTTTCAACACAAAATTTAATTTGGATGGATTTAATTATACTGTGCTGATGGTGTAAACAGGTCATTAATATTGTCATTAAGATATATTAAATAGGATTAGTTTTTTTTGATTTTTATAATAATTATTTTAAACTTCGTTCTTACGAGCCTGTTATTAATTGATAATATATTTATTATACAGCATGAAAATTAAACTTATATTAACCAGGAACCCTTTTATGTCACAATCAATTATGCAACAAGGAGTACAAAATGAACTCGCTGTAGAAATAATTAAATAATAATTTACAACAAATATCAGCAAGCATTAATTTTATTCCTGAGGTATACATATTGAGGTAAGAAAAAAGGTGGAACAGGGAGAAAAAACCAAGAAAATAGGAAGGTTATCTGAACTGATGATTTTATATACACTACAATACAACTGATATATGTAAAGGGCACTTGCCCAAATAAAATGGAAGACATTTCACTTGAGAGGGAACAAAAAGATTTGAAGAGAAAAAGGATAGACAATAAAACTCAAAAGGGGGTGCCTGGTTCCTTCATATTGATTTTTGATTCCTACAAACCTCACTGCAACAAAAAGTGTTAATGGAGAACTTCCCTCCATCTATTTCCCTAACATTATAAAACAGGTGAACCACCACCATCCGCCCTACGTGCCCCTTGGCCGGAAGATTTGTCGCTGCTTCGAACGTTGTACCTTTCGTATACCCTATCGCGGTTCTCCGACCACCAAGTCTCAGCTTGGTGCTCTCCGAATCTTCGCCGGCTGCACACATTCACCACCAAACATGTTAGACATAAGCAAATTAATCAAAACTTCTACCTTAAACAAACACCAATCATGTATTGAGTATTAGTATGTATTTGGATTAAATTTGGTTGAATGAAACAGAAAGTACCATCTAACGGAAAAGTTTTATAGTTTTGCTTTGAAAGAAATCCATGTTTGAAGCTCAATGAAACAAAACAAAGATTTACCAAACATCATCTGTGACTTTCAATGCAAAACAAACTTAGGTTTGAGCTTCCAAACGATAAACCAAACACACACTTAGTGTTTCAAGAGCCAGAAATTAACCTAACAGCTATACAAAGTCTTTGAATCCCAAGCACCATATTGAAAATTATCACTGGTATACTATTGGAGGGTGTCTACACTTGGCGGTCACATATAATGGTAGAACAATATAAACATAACCAGGAAACAAAGAGAATTTTTTCTATTACCTGAACCGCACTCTTTTCAGATCTCTTGTTCCATCACGCAGGGCGACGAGTGTTATATAAACACCAGGCTCGTATTGTTCAATCCATTCTGCCTCAACTTGACTACTATTAGCAGGTATTATGGCATTCCTTGATCTCAAACCACTCTCATCATCTTGAAAATTTCCAGAATCCCTACCATCAACAGTATCTGATGCAGTACTACCACTTGTCTGGATCATGCTGCTGCTGCCATTTGGCAATTTAACATCTGGGTAATCATCTGTCCCATTAGGGATAACAGATCCCCGGTTTTGCTGGTAAAGATTAGCTCCATAGTTTCCGGTCAGAGTGCCTTCGGTTCTGCTTGGCAGGGATGATTCAATTGCAATGGAAGCCAAACTAGAGCCACTGATTGACTCGGCCCTGGCGTGACGCTCCCCGTTTACGTCTGGATGGTGAATTCCATTTGGCTCCATACCATTTGGCAGGTAAGCTGGTCTGATGTTCTCTGCATCATAAGCGCCGGGAGGAAGCCTCTCAGCCAGATCTTTGAGCTGAAAGGGAAACAATGTGGCAGGTTGATAAGCATGAGTATGGAGGAGTAATAGCTCCAAGAGAAGTAAATTAACCAACAAATTTAACCTGTGCTGTAAGTGACTTTATAACTTCTTTTGCAGCCTTAGATTTGGCAGATTCCTCAGCAGCCAGAGCCATAGCCTCCTGAGTCTTTTTCGATGACCTTTGAAGCTCTAATTCTTGCATTTCACATCTCTGTCTCAGGGTCTCAACCTAACAAAAATTATGTCAGATTTCTCTTGATACCATAACAAGTAAATATCAAACCAGTAACAGGGAAGAAAATTTTAAAAGGACAAAATCTATGCTATCAAAGCAAAATTGTACTTGATTGAGATGAGAAAAATGGGGGAAGAATAATATACCTGAGCACGTAACTTCAATACTTCCTGATTCAAAAGTTCATTTGTTTTCTTCAAGCTATCAGCAATACTTTTTGAGAAGGAAAGCCCTGATGTTGTTGGAATAGGTGTAGCTGAACGAGGGGGGCTTGGTCTTCTAGAGAATGGAGACACAGACCTGGAACTCACTCCAGATGGCGTCAGAACAGGTCTTGGAGCCGTTCGTTTCAAATCAACAGCTGTAGACAGGACAACATCTTTTAGCTGTAGCAAAGATTGAGGTTGTGGGTTGCGAACCAGAGAGAATGTATCAGCCTTCTTCCCCTGTTTGGCTGCCTTGCTATCAAGCTGCTTTATCAAATCCATATTAGAAGGGACAGCTGTTTTGGTTAATCTTAGGTCAGACTTCTCTAATCTGTCCTTGTTTTCACCCGACAAACGAGGCAGAGCATTCCTCCGATTATTATTGCCTGATTCTGCAACCTTGTTCAATTTTACAAAACACGAATCACATACGCGATATGGTTTTCCAGGATTTGGAGCCAGTGCAGCTCTTAATGCTTTTCGAGAACTACACGAATGGCAGTGCACTAGTCCACAATTATAACAGTTGTGCCTCTTTCTGGTGAACCCAAACGCTTGTCTGCAAGCAGAGCACTGAGACTGCTCAGCACCGGATACCCACTTATGGAGGCATATGGCTGCAGAGTAGTTTGAACCACAGGCAATATATTTCACATGTCTATCTTTCAAGGCTTCGACCAAAGTTGGTGTTTTTCGATCTTCAACATCTCCATGACCCAATCTCCCATTTGCTCCCTTTCCCCAAGTGTAAACCTCATTTTTGCACGTTAAAACAGCAACATGATAAGCCCCGCATGCAATTTCTTCAACAGATTCTCCTGCAAGCTTGTCTTCAACCAAACATGGCAGCTTTCCATCAGCCTGGGGATTCCCAAGCTGACCATAAACCGTGCTTCCCATTGTAAAAACTTGACCTGATGTTGTCAGCCCTACTGTCAAACTGTGCCCACAAGCAATTCTATGAAAATTGTAATCAATAAGTGAAGGTACGCAAGTTGGTTCAAGCCGAGCATCCTTGTCTCCATGTCCGAGGCGATTTTTATCTCCATCACCCCAGGTAAACAATTTACCAGATGATACACTAGCACTTGATTGAGTCACAATAACCTCTACAACAGCTGCAGTGTGCCACACTCCACATGCAACAGCTATTGTCCTCAACCCAGACAAGGATTCTACTTCTCTTGGATACGGAACATTTTCCCTATCTCCATGGCCGAGGACACCAAACGTTCCATCACCGAATGTAAAGAGCTGACCGGTTGAGGTTATCAAGGCTGTATGCCATGGACCACAGGTGACTAACGCAACTTGAAGCCCCTCTAGCGGACCTGCAATTCTCTTTGGTATCCAATGACTAACATCAGTGCCATGACCAAGAAGCCCAGCATTATGAGTACCATCACCCCATGTATATAGTTCCCCAAACATCGTAACAGCACAGGTATGGAACTCCCCACAGGCAACAAAATCAACAGTTGCAGAAGTCATAGCCTCAACTAGACGAGGTTGAATCACATTCTTCCCAACACCATGGCCAAGGCGTCCACCAGATTCTTCACCCCATGTGAAAAGTTCACCCTGCCTTGTGACTAGAGCAGCATGCTTAACACCACATGATATTTGAAGCACATCTAAAACCACATTCGATTCCAGTGGCCTGGGGAGGAGAATATCTGTCCTTGGACTGAAATAACTAGCACTTTTATCAGCGCCAACTTTCACAACATTCTCACAGATAACCTCCCCCCATATGTATACATCCCCAAGAGCATCGTAATCGTCAGGAGCAGACCCATGACTAGATGTACTGGGGGCACTTGAGACACTAACACGAAAAACATCTGAACTAGATCCTTTCACTTGCATATTTGATGGGTTTGATAGTGCATGTGACCTATCAAAATTTACAGTATTTTCAGAGTGAAAGGATTGCGGAGAAGTATTTGCCAGACTAACAGAAATGTCAGGAGAACTGATGTCTCGTGAAGCACTAACTGAACTTTCACTAGGACTATTTGATGTCAAATCTCTGCTGTCCTGAAAATAATTGAGCCAGAAAGAATTATATGAAGCTGTCCATGTATTTTACCAATGAAGCTATTATACAGTATAATAATAATAATAGTATGAGGGAAAATAGATACATTCTAGAAAACTTATATTTCAGTCCATAATTCCCAAATACCATAATCAACAAATCCTAAATTGTGTCCAAAGAAGAACATCGGTGAATGCCATTTTGTTTTAGAAAACTGCAGAATAATCTTTCCAGGATAAGAGCTAATCCATAGAATCAAGATAACCATCCTTAGAGGAAACAATTATATTCTTTTATTGAAGCACAAAACCAATGAGCTCCCCTTACCATGATTCATCCAAAATATTTATTTCAATGAAAATGATAAACACACCACTACTGGATCAAGAGTAAGATCAATGATCTATTATCCTTATCAGTATACCATAGTACAGGAAACATGACACGAGTAAAATGGCAATTAAAAGACAACAAGTAGGTATTTTTACATCAAGATAGAGGCCTCCATCACTCCATCCATCAATTTTGGAACGCCCACCTTGACCGGAAGATATCAGTGCCTTGAGACCAGTAATCCACACTTCTGCCTCAACTTTATCCTTGCAAATCTGAAACACAACATAAAACATTTTATAACAATGATAAATGCAGAAAATAGAAACAAAACAATGGTGTAGTCATCCAAGAAACTTCAAAATTCATCACCAACCAGATCAAGGGATCGCTTCCCGTTGTTATAAATAAGTGAAAAAGAAAGATAATCCTTCTCAGGACGCAGAAATCTTTGGAAAACAGCCTGACAGAAGAGAAGGCAAATTAATAACATAGAAGAGGAGAAACAATTTATATAACAATTTCTTTTGGGATATCATTGAGTTAATAAAGAATGCTACGCCATCATCAGTATGATATAAAACAGTACTGTAGAAATCTCACAGTTCTTTGTCCAGGAATAATTCTTGAGACAGAAGATAGTTTCAGATTTCTTTCTCCACTGCTTGATATCCAGATTAAAGACAATTCATCCTGTGGTTTTCAGATATTTGAATAAGTATAATTAGAAATAACTCAAATTAGTGTCAAAACCAAGCCTACTATATACACGTCTGTTAAGTTTACAGTCTACAAAGTACAGCAAAGGAGCCAACAGAAAATAGGCCTTCTTATCAACAATCATAAATATGACCGTAATAGCATGCATCATGCAAAGAGACATATGTCCAATATTGAAGCTACAAAATCACTATCGGTTGGTAGTTAGCACCAGAGTGAGGAAACAATACCACTTGAGTAACAAGTCGGTAAATCCAATCCAAATCAAACAAAAAAGATTTGAGGTTTTATTCACTTTCAGTTAACTACTGATCATCTCAACTGGTTATACCAAACCCAGAATGTGGCAACAAAAACCAACAAACTGCCATTGGACCACATAAACTCTTGAACTCATAGCTTTAGAAACTAAAAGGACTGTGCTAAATTACCATATTGTGGAAATAGAAATAGTATTGAAAAATAATAATAATAATAATAATAATAATGACCTGCAACCTTCCTCTGAGAATGAACCAAAGAATCCTCTGGATTTAAGAAAGTATGGATTTTGGCCAATCAAACCTTTTTATATGACATACTAGAAGGCATCCAATTGAACCATCTAATTATAATGGAATCAAACACAGCTAACACATAGTACCAATGAAAAGAAAGGAAAGAAATGGACATGAAGAGATTACGAGCCAGCCCTACAGTAATACTTGGTCAGAGATTACAAATAAATAGTCACTCCCAGTTAACACAGAAACACAAAACATCATAGCATGACAAACTTTAATCCAATAGAAGAATAGTGTCTTGTTTGGCCCATTGACATTTGATATCATTGGTACAACACTTCCCTTATTGTAAGTTGGGAGGCAGCTACTTGTATCAATGAACGTAATCATAAGCGAATACACAATTTCTAGTAAGCAGGGCAAATGAAAATAGCTTGACTGTATAATATCAGTTCTGATAAGTATTACAAGTACAAATTAACAGGTTTTCGGTACAATATTTTTCATATAACATCAGGTACCATGCCAAAGCCCCTATCTTTCAGAGAGTAATTTGAATTGAGCATATAAACAGTTTAGTACAGTCCAATCTAGAAAGTTAATGAAGCAAGAAAATTTGAGAATTCACTAACTCCTGAAATGATTTCATTTAACTTACATTGGAAAGTCTAAACGGACAAAACTTAGGCCTTCCCTTACGACCATATTTAAGTAGTTGAGCACCCTTTTTCAAAACAATCAATGCCTGCAGAATGAAAAGGTAAAAGATTGAACATACAAACAATTATTTACATAAAAAATACAAAAACTTTGGAGAAATGAGAAACAACAATGATCAAGGCCATCTTGTTGCATAAATGTTGTAAAAGTTTCATAAAATATCCAGCAATGATTTACAACATTAGGTTTCTCCAAGAAACATCTCTCTCAGCCTTCTTAATACTTTAACCCAGATTGATAGTTTGAAAATATTGTACAGGCCACAGATATATCTGGGACCACTATCATTATTGTCCAAGCAAACAGCAATAATCGGATGCTCAATTTCACTAGACAAACACTAATTTAGGCATATTCCATGTCGTTACTACAACCAATACAACAACACTAACGCAAACTTCGATATCCCATATCAAACTATCCAAGACATTTTCATAAGGTGCTGAATCAAACTTTTATCACTAAAACATCTACCCTATTGGCACTTACCTCCTATTGGTGATAACAACCTAAACCAAGTCGGCCACAATACCCCGAGTCTCATATGTTAATTCCAACACAGACAAACATCCCTTATCTTTCCTCTTCAAGACACCCGTATTCCATGGCAGTTGAAAAAGCAACAAATCACTAATCAACCAAATTCCACTTAACCTCTTTAAATGGATCACAGACCCAATTCACAACAATAACAATATAAAATCTCTAATCAAAATCTCATCCCAATTCCAGCATCCCCATAACAAAATAGTCTCTATACATAAATTCCATCACCATGTCTTCACTCCTGCACCCTCACCTCCCACTATTTCCCAATCACTTCCAACAAAGAAACACACACGCGCGCGCACCTGATCACAATCATCACATTCCCCAAAAATAAAAGAAACCTTATAAAAAACAGTTCCAAAATTCTACCAAACATTTAAAGCAAGAATCAAACTTTAACTCAAAAAACAAAACTTTGATATTAAACAAGTAACTGACTTGGTCGATGTCACGGTCGGCATTCCTGTAGCTAACAAGATCTGCCATTCCATGTGAGAGATTCACCGAAACGCCACCACCCTCTGCGATCGCTGCACAAAGTTCCGTACATCATAAACCTCGACCTCAGTCTCTCGCTTTCTCTCTCTTCACTTTCTCTGAGAATAAAAACCCACTTCTTATTCTCACTCAAAATGCCAAAAAACCTTCGCGGATCTATTCCTTTTCACAGAACCCGAAACCCCGCTAGCCCCATTCGCAGTTCCAAGTCAAAGACGCAAACTTTTCAACTCATGCAAAGACTTGGACCGGGTGAGGAAACAAACGGGTTCGATCAACCCGGTTCAGTTGGAACGTCAGAAGAGGTGTTTCTTGGAGCCTGAAGATAATCTCCGGCGAAGAATGCGGGTTACGGCGTCGTCGCCGAAGCAGGGGTGGAGGGGAAGAGGAGGGAGAAAGAGTTTTAGAGAGAGAGAGAGTATCCGACCCTGCAAAAGTACAACTAGTCAAAAGAAGAAGAAAGAATGAGAGGAAAAAAAAATAAAAACTAAAATTGAAAACAAACGCTTTATTATGTGGGAATATTAAATTAAATAATAAGGAAAAGCAGAAAGAAACTCTCCTGAAAAGAAATGAGAAGACATTTCCAAAGCATGACTCCTATTTTTTAAAATTAATTAAAATATTACAAATTAACTAATTAATTATAAAGGTTTAATTATTTATTTTTTGTTTGTTTTTTATGTTTGGAAAAGAGGCACGTAGGTAAGAAGGATGGTTTGGTAATTTGGCGGGGGACAAGGTGGGTTATTAAAGATTAATGTTTGGTTAAGGTTGTAATGAAGGTGAAAATGGCAAAAAGGCCCTTCACTTGAGTTTTGGTTTTTCTCTAAAAAAGGAAATGAATTATTTTTTATGCAAAAAATGCATTGTACAGTTAGATGAAATTACCCACCAAAAACACTCGAATCAATTCATCTAAGATTGATTAAATTTAAATTTAAATTATAGTCTCAACATAAAGTAAGAAAAATTATCGTTTGTTTATTCAACTTAAATAGTATTTTGAAAAATGATTGTGTCTCTATTCAAAAGATAAAATATATGCAAATTTTACTAAATATGACGAGTCTCATTTTAAATTTAGCAGGTATATTTTAAGAGTTATAAAATTTACATGAATTTTAATTGATAATTTGTGTTAGAAAAATTGGTGCTACTGACATTTTTTTCTAGATTTACCCTGAGCTATTTCTTTATACAAAACATTTTATTAAAATTAAAAATATCTAAAATATAGTGAAATAATTGTTCCATTTTTGTGCCATAAATTTAAGACTTTAAAAAAAATTATGCATTATTTACATCAATCACCTATTTCTATTTATGCTGAATCTGTTTTACTGAGGAAATCAGTTACCTTTTAATGTGTGTACTCTTTTAGTGAAAATTAATTATGTTTTTTATTAATAGCTGAGATATTTAACCTAAAAAGTACACTCTGTGAGAACTAAATGACATTGAATAATTATTATATTTTTTAATTAGAATGTAATCATTAATTAAAGTTGTCATATACAAAAGAAAAAAGCTTTGAATGTTTAAATTATTATATTTCTTATTAATTGAGCATATTATGCCTTTTGGAGGAGTTAACTCAAAACGAGGGGGAAAGTAAATAAGTTTCTTACGAAAAAAAATGTGTTAAATTTTCTGTATTATTTCCTTATAGTTTTTATCCACTACCCAGGACAATATTTATATGTCATTACATCCTGGAAAAAATTAAATGGTTATTGTCATATTCACATTTGCTTTTAGGCTATGAAATCAAACAATAAATAAAACTTTAATTATTTACCCTGTCAGTGTACAAAATATTTTTCGATATTAAAAAGTCATTTTAGTTATAATTTAGAAACAGAACAACTATAATAAAAATAAAAAAATAAAAATAAAAACCAGGTATAACTTAGTTGTTTAGAAAGACACACTACATTTTAGGCTGGCAGACATATCAATGTATCACATAAGAGAAAAGAGAGGACAAAAATATATATTAGTGTGTTATACTAAACATCTAGAATAAAAAAAAAGGTTTTGTTTGAATTTTTGTGAATAAATTAAATTGAAATAAAATTAGCTATAGAATTAAAAATTAATAATGTATTGTAATTTGATTTGGATGATTTTCCATAAATTCAAACACGCCCTTAGATATAACAAAATAACCTAACATAAATAAATAAATAAATAGTATAAGTTAGAGCTATAAAAATGAGTTAGAACCCGCGAGTCAATCTGGCTCACCACGGGTTTGGACCGGATTGGGTTGAAAATTTTTTATAAATTTCAATATGAGCTGATTTTTGATCCGGCTCACCTAGAACTTGGCTCACCACGGGTTCATCAACCCACAAATAAAAGGTCACACAAGTGTTTTCTGTTAAGTTGGGATTTGCATTTGGATCATGCTAAGTTATTTTTTTAGCCAACACATAAATAATTTGTATTTTTGTGATTTTGGTTTGTATTTGGATTGTATTAAAGTTTTGACCGAAAAAATAAAAAATTGTATTTTTTTTAATTAAGTGAGTCCGTAAGCCAATTCATTTTAACCCACCAACCTGTGGTGAGCCAGGTTGAACCGGGTTGGATTGGCTCACTAAGTGATCAACTCGTAGTGGGTCGAATCGAGTCGGACCGGATTACCTATTTTTACAACTCTAGTATAAGTTAATTGTGTTATACATATATTCATAAATCATTAACTTTAACAAAAAAAATAAGTCCATTTGTACACTCTATTCTGTTGAATATGAATAAAAAATAAAAGAGAATTTTATTTCAATGGCCTATTTTTCAATATCTATAAATCTTATTTTCATGCCTTTTCATTTTACCTAAAACTCCTCCTCCTCTTTTTTCATCTTTTAAATGAAAGAGCTTTTTTTTAGGGGAAAAACACAAGAATTAAAGAAAATATTAGAGAAGCAAAAGGTGATGACGGCTTTTGCGGGAGTTTGCAATATGAGGGAATAGAAAGATGTAATGAAGGAGAATGTAATGTAGTGTTTGAGTGAAACCAAATGCACATTCTATGGCAAGTGTTGCTTCTGAATAAGATTTGTCCTTCTAATTAATGACCAAACCTAACCCACTCTCATCCGCATATACTTCACTTATATTTCATTCTTTATTCCAACCTTCTTAATTATATAATTAAATGAAACTTTAATATATTTTTAATTCTTAAATTTGATGAAAAATTTAAATTTATTTTTATCACAAACTTTGATATATTTTTATTATCAAACTTTAAAAATAAATGAATATAATTATCCTAACTCAATTACATTAAATTGTTTTCACTTGTTATTGAAGTTTGAGTTGTTTATACCATTCTGACACATTTTAACTCAAATATCAGCATGAAGTATTGCTTAACAATCTCAAAAAAATTAATGTTATTAGGTTAAAAATATTGTATTTATTTAATTTTTAAATTTAGGAGACCAGAATGTATCAAAGTTTGAGACAAAGATAAATTCTAATTTTACGTTCAAGTTTAGAAATTAAAAATATATCCAATTCTAAATTAAATGGTTAAATATGTTTTAGTCCTTAAATTATTTGTTAATATCTCAAAATTATATATAGTGTATCCTCAAACTCTAAAAATGAATAAATATAGTATCTTAACCCAATAGTATTAAAACATTTTGACTTGTTAAAAGATGTTTCAGGTTGACATTTTAGATATTTACATTGTTGACACTTTCACATGCAAACCTGAAACATCATTTAACACATAAAAAATACATCATTGGGTTAGAATGACTTTATCCATTCATTTTAAAATTTCGGGATGTGTATCAATGTTTGAGATATGGACGGATTTTAATTTTGTGTCCAAATTTATGGATTACAAACATATTTAACCTTAAACAAAAAAAACTTGCATTAGCAATCATGTTAACATACATAATCAATTAATTAGTCATGTTAACATGCATAACTTATTACATGTATATATAATCGTAGAAATAAGAAAATTGAACATATTATAAGACAAAAAAACTCATAAATTCGTTGTTTAAAATTTTGTGTTAGAAGTGGTGTCAATCTCTCATGTGAATTGAATTTGTATCTCATTTGTACCATATCTCCCTGATGAATTCTCTACTCAAAATGTCAATCAGTAATATCAAAGTCGATGGTTCATCTTTGTGACAAATTGAGACTAGATACAATATGGATGAAGAATCTTATATGAGGATTCATTGTATTAAAAGTCTTCCTGACAATAGTTTCATGCACGTGTTTGGATAAAAATAAGAAAGTTTAGCACCTTATAAGGTAGAAAACTCAAAAATTTATTATCTTAATCAAGGTTTTAGATTGGAAAAGATGTCAATATTTTATGTATATTGAACTTGTATCTCTTTGATCTTTATTCTCTATAAAAATACCAAAATATGGCATAAAAAAAAATTCTATTATCATTTGTAAATTTTTTTCTTTCCTTCGATCTCACACTCTTATCTATTGAAAACATTTTTATTTTATTCGGTGCCTCCAATTCAAGCCACACTCGATGTGGCATAGTATATTTCAACTTTGACTAATTCGTAGTTTAGATTTTTTTTTTCATATGATATTTATTTTTTCCAAATCAATGCACGTCATTGATCGATTTCTAATATAAATACTTCTTTTAAGTTGATGCATGCCATTAATCAATCTTACTATTGATTTCTTTTCAAATCAATCTTACTATTGATATTTTTTTGCAAACTGATGCATGTCATTGATGCATTTTCATGATAATTATTTTTCTTTCAAATTGAGGCATGTCGTTGACGGATTCGCATAATCAATTTAATTTCAAACTGGTGGATGTCATCGATCAATTTCCATATATCGTTATCATTTTTTATTTATAATTATATATAAAGAGAGGATTCCTTCTTTTTTATTTACATTTCATAATTTCAACTTTACCCTCTACGATATAATTATTTATTAAAATTTTAAAAATTAACTGTTACTTTTACAAATTTTTATAAAATTATTTATTTATTTCATTTTTTTTTTCTCTCCTATTCATTAATAGTTATTTTCTCATATTTTCTCCTTACATTTCACTTTATTTTTATAAATATAAATTTATTTTGTTTATTAACTTAATAACATTACAATATCATCAACTATTAATATAATATCAAACATATTCAAACTATCGCGCCTGTGTTTACACCAGTAAATAAGAGGACGTTTTGTATGTACATATATTAAATAATCATTAAGTAAAATATAAATATCGGATCACACAAATCGTTCACTAAAACATGTACACAAAAATAAAATTGTAATAAATATTTAATAATAAATATTTGACTTAACTACTCATTTGATTTTCCTTTTGGTTGAAAAGTTACAAGTACATTCTCACTTTTTTTTTTCAATCAAATATCAATTTTTAAAAAATTAACTTAATTAAGTATTTTTTATTAATACTTTACGCTAGACGTTAAAGACCTGCCACACATATATACACTCATGTTGGCAAATGTTTTTGTTTATAAAAAATTAAATCTACAACCTCTTTAACTCTTCTTTCTAAATTATTCATAAGATTTGAACCACAATCTTTTCTTCCTTCACTTACATCTAACAAACCAAGCCACCTTATTACTCCATTTATATATTTATTTAATAACAGAAAATAATATATATATATATATATATATATATATATATATATATATATATATATATTATTGAATAACACTGTCACCGTAGCTATCAATTTGTTCATATTAAATGGTCAATGAGACAGCATGATGTGCTATGAAGCATTTATAATTAATTTGAGAAGAACTTTAATGACTGAAAAATATATTTGTTATCCATCTAGACAACGTATAGAGAGTTTCTTATCACCATGACATCAACAAAAATTAATTTGTTTTAGTTTTATAATATGTTTGAATTTCAATTATCAATGTATGATTATTTTAATTATTAAAGAAAAGCTTTTATTTGCAAAAAAAAAAAAAAAAAACTATTCAGTGAACATAACTATATTCAATAGATGACTACGCAAGTGTAACTTTATGTTTTTATGTCTTTAATTAATGATTTACATGTAGGGTAGAATGCAAGTGTTTAAATTCACCAAATAAATAAATTACTTCCATGAATTATTTCATATAAACCTAATATAAGTGATTTAAGTATCTAATTGATAAATATTTGTTCCTAAAAATGAGATTTCACTTAAAATTAACTATTCTTGCACATTGTTTTTAATAATGTTATATTTTCTTGGTTTAATTAAAACATAAATTATTTTGCCCATTTATCTTCCTTTTAAGAAATATATTCATGCTTATAATATTTTTCTCACTTAATTAATTCAAATTATTAAATTGACTGGTCGGTACAGTCTTGTCTGATTGGCCATATAAAAAATTTATATCATGTTAATTCTGTCTATTTTTAAATGGACTGTAATTTTCCACATTTTCCACTTCGTTCAGTCCTGTGTTAACCAACTGCTTATTTTGACTTCTTTTATTTATTTTTTAAATAAAATAATTTAAAATAAAAATCCAAAAAATATTTTAAAACTTGAGTCATAAGTTGATTTTAAATTTAAACTTTAAGTATAACAATTTTATATATGAATAAATATAAGCTTTAATACATACATGTATATATGTATTTTGTTTTAAATAATCTTATTTTGTTTAAAAAAAAAAGTAATTATTGTTATGTAAAAATTAATAGATCCCTAAATTTACGAGTTTGTTTAACTTTAAGTCATTTACATCGTGAAAAAATATTAGACAAACAAAAAATCATAATTTACTTTAAGTCATTTTAAAGCGCGGGCTATGTTTCTTTGTGTGTGTGTGTTTATGTTAGTAGATATATATTATATTAAAAATATTTTAAAACATATTACATAAAATATTTAAGAAAATTATTATTATTTTAAGTTTATTATACAAAGATATAACATATAAAAAATATAAAGAAAATTATTTAAAGATACAAAGGATAAATTATATAAAAATTAATTCGTAAAATATATTCATTATAAATACAAATAAGTATATAGACATGTTGGTGTCATAAAAAACTAATTTTTAAAATACATGTCAATAAGATAATTGATAATAGGTTATAGTAGATAGTAGATATTCTTTTCATATATGATAATAGATAATAAAATATAAGAAGATAAAATTAAGAATTAAAAAATAGTACAGAACAAAGGAGTTCATATTTTAATTATAAGATAATCTTTAATAATAAATATATTGAAAATACATTAGATTTTTTTTAGTGATGATTAAAATGTGTCTAATGGAACACATTAAAAAAATAATTATTTATTTATTTTAAAAACAACATAGTTTGAAAATAGATTTTACGAATGCATAACATAAATTAAATTGATTAACAAAATAGTTCCAACTTTAGATATTGATATAAAGTTTTTTTCATTTGAAAAAGTGATAAATGTCGAGAATAAATAAATTTTTCATTTTAAATTGACACTTATTATGTATCAAATGGTGTTAGTTGTGTATAAAACAAACCTCATTAACTTAAGATAGAAAATGATGTAGTGAGAATTAGAGTTGTACGAGTTATAATGATATTTTGGATATTTTGTTGTTTTGCAATGAATATAAGAGAAAATAACAAGTATGCATCTAAGTCACAGTCATTAGTACTGAGTCATGGGAGTAGAAAATATAGGATAACATATTTTGACTTTTTGGTTGAGCACAACAAATGAAGCTAAACTTCATGAGAAAACTTTCTTTGCAAGAAGACCTGGAGTACGAATCCATGAGGCTGAGCAACTAAAAAAACTCTCATAAGAAGGAAATGTCAAGTGTTAAGCATCAAGAGTCAGGACAAAGGACTAAGTTGAGAAGGAAACTCACTTATAAAGAAACCCTTGTGGCTGAGCACCAAAAATTGGTTTGAGCATTGTCCAAAATTTCCTACAAATAAATACGTCATATTTTCATTCTAGGCATTGAGTGAAGTGTAGAAACATAGTAGTATGAGATAATAAGGTCAGTGAGGTTTGAGGGAGATGCTCTTATTGTAAATCTTATGTGTAGATGTTGCTGAAATTGTACTGTAATATTCAATGAGTAGCTAAACTTCCTTTTGTCCAAGATGTAATCAATTATGATTGTGTTAAGTATGTTTTTAGTCCCCGAACTTTTACCCAAAATTGGAATTCGTCCTTGTCTGAAACTTCAATACATTTTGGTCCCTAAACTTTAGAAATAAATGAATATAGTTCTTTTAACCCAATTATGTTAATTTTTTTTTTGACGTGTCAAACGCTTTTCATATTAGTATTGAAGTTTTTTACACTTTTTGACACATTCTTGGTTCAATATCTACTGAGAAATATGTTCGACACCTTAAAAAAAGTTAACATAATTTAGTTAAAAGAACTATATTCATTCATTTTTTAAGTTTAGGGACCAAAAATATATTGAAGTTTCATGCAAGGACGAATTTCAATTTTAGATCAAAGTCCAAAAACTAAAAACATTCTTAATCCATTATGATTTTATACATTTTTACTTATTTGATATTTATCTTTGCTTTCATTCAATTATTTATGAGTTTGATTTATACTTAAATGATAACTATATAAATATACATTTGTCAAATTTAATTCAAGTCAAATTTCTTAATTCATATTATTCTTCGTCCTTTGCTTACTAAATATCTATTATTATTTTTTTTTCAAAATTAAAAATTTCAGTACTAATTAATTTATTTTCTCTAATTATTAAATTTAATGTAAATAACTAATAACTTCAACAAATAATTATTTAATTTGAATTTAAATTATTTATTTTACACCCTTTGTATTTTAAGTTTTTTTACGAAATTCTGTTAAGAACTTTTATATTTTGTTGTATTTTAAATTTCTATATATTTTGTAAATAAAACTTTAAAAATAAATTTTATATTTTTTGATTGTTTACTTTAAATAATATTTTTATAAATAAATATAAATATTTTACATTCATATTACTAATTTTTAACTTTACATTAAACTTCTTTTCAAGTATTTTCACATACAATCAAGTAATTATTTAATTTTATTTTTCTAACTTATTACACACAAAAATATTACATAAATTATTTTAAGCAAATAATTATACCTTTATCTCAAAATTAATTTTACAAAAAGTAACCATAATTACAATATTTTATTATGATAATTTTTCTATTTATCTAAATTTATTATAATCATTCTTCAATTATTTTAATTCTCGATTAATTTATAAATATTAAATTAATATATCTTTTAAATTTACATTGACGTGAGTTTATAAAAAGTTATAAATTTTTAATAGAACAATTTATTATAAATAAATATACAAATCTATAAACTACAAAAAGAAATGTTATTAAGAATTTGTGCCTCAACAAATATGATTCTAGCAGAAAAAACTTGAAATTTTTTTAAAAAGTATTAATTATGAAAATTTAGTTTTTCGAAAAAGAAATTCTACTTAGAAAAAGAAAACAATGAAAGATCTAGTGTGTGAAAAAAATTTCCTAAAAATCCACTGAGGTCGATAAAACCCAACAATGATTTGTAACTGGAAAAAAAATGGTGAAAATTCCTTAGCTGACCACTAAAACCATTACGAGTTAAAGCTAAACTTCACCAAAATATTGGTAGTTAAAATGTAAAATACCCTTATTTTGTTTTTGGAAGATCCCTATAAGAAATGAGAGGAGAATAATAGAAAGATTAGAAAGCGATAAAACTATTTGTCATATAAGAGTGAAATTAAGAAGGAACAGTAATGATAAAGAAAAACTGTTGGAAACGACGTTACTTGGGAAGAGGTTTTAGATCTAACAACAAACGACAATGTGTGATCATCAATGGACATTGCAATGGCCAACAATGTTCCATGCTTTTTGGGTAAGGTCATCACAAATGCTCTTTCTCAATATCAATATCAGATCATAATCAACAACTATAGCTACCTCTCACTCCACAAATCCAAACGCAACCTAAGACTAATTAATTAATTGGCTCTCAAAATCATTAAACTTATTCCGTTTTCCTTAATTATTACGTATTGAAGCAAAGTTCAATGCATCTTCCTTTGCTTTTTGTGAAGCCAGACATGACCAAATTTTGTGATTTGTTAGGTGAGCAACCGTATGTGTGGACGATGTTTCCATGATTGTTGGTTGGGGAGAACTAGCCACTGAAAAGGAATATACAGCCTTTATTTATATCTACATTCTGATTAGATGTTTGGATAAATATGTTTTCTCATATCAAAATTCTTGCTTCTCCTTTCATTAAGCTTAAGAAACCATTCAATGTTTTATTTTAAATGTTTCTACTGAGATTAAGCATTAGCACAATTAGTGTTTTGAATGATAAACTTGATGCCACAAGGACATGAAGAGCTGAAGTGCTTTTTAATTAGATAGACTAACACTATTATAAATTTTTATGTTTCATTATAATTATTTTTGGGGTTAAATATGTTTTTGGTCCCTCAAGTTTCAGTGAATTTTGGAATTAGTCCCTCATCAAAATTTTATACCAATTTAGTCCTTCATCTTTTAAAATGTGTGAATTTAGTCTTTTTAACCAAATTTTGTTAAGTTTATCTGATGTTTTAAGCACATTTCATGATAGCATTTAAGTTAACATTGAAGCAAAAATGTGTCAAACAATTTAAATAATTTAAATACTACCATGAAATGCGCTTGAAACGTCAGATAAACTTAACAAAATTTGGTTAAAAGGACTAAATTCACACATTTTGAGAGATGAATGACTAAATTGGTCAAAAGTTGTGATGAGAGACTAATTCTAAATTTCGCTGAAACTTAAGGGACCAAAAACATATTTAACCCTTATTTTTGTAAATTTATTATAAAATTTTATAAGATTTTTTTTTTATTTTCCTACAAATTTTAATTGACAAGTAATTTTTTAGTGGATAATTATTTCATACAAAGTTATAAAATTTACAAGTATTTTTTACAAAATTTTATATGAAAAATATTTTGTACAAAATATTTTACAAAAAAGTTGGTAGAAAATTCTTGTAAATCATTATTTATAACAAAATTTGCAAGTGTTTTTTAAAAGAAAAAAATTGACAGGAATTACATATTTTTGTAGTAGTGTAATAAATCATATTTCAACTTCAAATCAGCTGTAAAAATTTTCATGAATGCTCTTTAAAGAAATATTTTGATCATAGTTAAAGTGATATTTGTTTAAAAGATTCGATAAAAAGAATTGGTGATTTGAAATACCCTAACTTATGAACACATACTCTTTATCCTTTTTCATGTATATTCTTCTCAATATTTATATGTTGTTGCTTAGACAAAATTCAACCCAACGTAACTTTTTATGAACACTTTTTTTTTATGTTGAAATCACATTAAGAAAACATATATATATTATCAAATATTAAATATACTTATTTTCTATAGATGAGGATATAATATGAAAGGATGATTATTATTATAACCAATTGTTATTAATTGTTTGGCATAGTTGATGATGATATATGATTTTTTTTTATTCTATTGATTATTGTATTCTTTTGGTGTTCGTATTTATTTATTTTCTATATCGATAAGAAGTTTAAGTTAGAAGACAACATAATAATATAGTGAACTTATTTATTCTACTCTTTTACCATCCATTTTCATCAGACTTATTCTTATCATCATCGTTTTTCTTATAATACTTTTCTTTTTGTTACTGGGTCACCACTCATTATTATTGTCATTATTGATTATACAACTTTTGCTATTGTGTTTGTCATCATTAATATCTTTGTATTACCTTCACTATCATTTTTATTTTTGTAATTTTAATTGTAAAAAATTATGTAAATGTAAGTTGACCACACCTACAACCTATTAAGTAGGGATATGCAAAGGTTGAGTTTTGGACAAACCTATCGCTTAATCTAATAAAAAGAAATCTTAGATTGAATCAAGTTGGATCAATTAGATATATATCACTTTTGGTTTTTTTTTTTTATAAAAGTAGGATTTAAAAAAAATGTTACATGTTTAGAATATTAATTAATTATTAAATATTTAAAAATATAAATTTAACCAATAGGATAATGAAGTAAATTGGATAATAAATATTTTATATTTTTTTATCTAGTTAACTTGCAAAATCTATTATCTAACATGGAGAAGATTGTGTTAATTGGAAAGAAAACTCGTTTGAATTTATTATGCTTGATTTGAGTTATATTAAGCCATTAAATCTAATAAACTCAACAAAGAGCGGGGCCTTTTTTAAAAAAAGATCTTGTAAATATAATATTTATGACCTTATTGATAATATTGCTTACAGTCTCGATCTTATATTGATAATTATATTTCAATTTTATTTAAATTAATTAATTGTTATATGATTTTACTAAATAATTAAGACGCTTTTGAAGATAAATTGTCACTTTTAAAAGAAAAAGTTGTCGTATCCCGAAATTAATAACACTACGTTTCAATAATAGTGATCAATTTTTTGTTGATTTAATCGAAACTTTTAACCTTTTTTTTTCTTCAAAATAATACATTTTCTTAGGCTTAACTATTGTTTTTTTTTTGTTTTATTTCATGTAGAGTCTAGATTAACAACGCATTGATATTAATATTTTAAAAAATAGTTTAATATAATTTAAAAGTTAAAATATTCCATTAGTTCATTTTTTTTAACCAAAATTTAAAATAAGTCTTTAAATTTTGTTTAGTGTTTACATGTATACTTTTAAAGTACATCAAAAAATAATAAAGTAGAAAATTGAAATTTGTGTGTAGCATGTGGTGATGATTTAAAATTTTGTTATTTATAATTTTGAAAATGGTGAAGGTTGATAGAGTGTAATAAGAGGGTGGGGAAGTAGGTGGTTAATGGAAATAATTAGAGAATTACAATAATAAGAAGATGATGAGGTTGAAAGCCGACTTTGTTGATTTGGTATGATTTGTGGTGCGAGAAAAAGTGAGTAAAATCTCGATGCAAGAGAAGCAAAACTTGGAATGATGAAAAAGAGAAACTGAGAGAATGAAGATGAAGATGGTTCCAAAATCCAAAGGCTTTTCTTTGGAGACAACAACCCAAAATTATATGCCCAAGGTCCCCACTTCATTTAACACTATCACACTATCCAACTACCCTTCCTCCCTCTCTTTCTATGCTATGCTATGCTCCTCCTACCACTTTCTTTCAATTTCAAACAATAACCTAATCATTTTTCCCTTCTCTCAAAATTTATAAAAAAAGTTTTTTCTGAATTATTACACCTGACATCAATTATTCAGTTCAAGTCAGTTAAGTCATAATTAAACTGTGATGTTTGAACTATTATGCTCTTAAGTAAAAAGAGTAAAAAGAGTTATGTCCTGGTTAATAACTATAACTTTTAATTTAGTGGTAGATATTCGATTCTAACATGAATCGCAAAAATGTGTATATGTATATTTTGAGTGTAAACCCAAAAGAAGAATATCACGTCACGTGAATCACTTTATACTATTTCCCCTCTTGCCTTTTCTCTTTAGTACCATTATGCATAATAAGTGATTGTTCCTTTTGTGATGCATTTCAGCTCCCACCTCAACCAAACCTTCGCTTCCATGACCCAGTTGGAACAAAGACATAAGAAAGAAAGAAAGAGAGAGAGAGAACTTAACTTTGTGTTGAGGGACCGAACCAGTGTGCTTGCAACATTCCTAACATGAATCCTATAATTTCTTTGTTCCTATTACTTTAAAGCAAACAAATAGTTGGCAGGTTTTGCCTATTCTTTGTCTTACTCATCATAGGTCACGGTTGCCATAGTCAACAACAAGAATAATAATAACACATTGTTCCTTGTTCAGTAGATTCTAAATCTATTACGTGAACCCTAAATTTAACTTATGTGTAAATTGGGTCTAATGGTGGGGCACGTGGGGTAGGAATAAGTGGTAAACGTGCTTCCACATAGATGGAACATTTATGTGACCTACCTTTACCATGTTTGGATCAACCATGAACATAGTCGAAAAAAAGAAAAAGAAATAGTACAATCTGTCACGCCACTCAAACGCACAATTATATGTACATTTCACTCAATAGTCATACACCAAGTACTTTTATAGTGTGTTTCAACTTTCGGAAACTACCGGTATCCATTTAGTGTATGAAATCATGGTGAAACATTTTTAAAAAGTATAAATAACTATTTCATGTTTTCGCTTTTAAATTCAACTTTATTATTATTATTAGAACTAATCCAAACCACACTATCGGACTATTTTATCATGTTTAATCCCACATTTTATATGTTGTTTTCTTATTGTTATAGTTTCCACCTCTCGCATGTAATTTATTATTTAAATTTAAAATATAGGCCAATTTGACAACAAGAAAAAAGAAAAAAAAAAGTGTAAAAGAGAAATTATCTCAATCATGAGCTGTGATACTTTGACAATTGTATTATTTTATACAAATACACTATAATTGCTTGTATTGAATAATTTAATTTATATTTTAATTAAACATCTCCATTAAATATATTATTATTGAAAAAACGTATGCCACTCTTCATTTCATTTCCAATTATCTAAGAAAAACACATAAATGTGGGAATAAGCAACGAATAATTATATTAAATTTAAAAAACCTCCATGGGTTCAGTAATTATTTGAAATTTTTTCGTATAAAATAATATGATAACTAGAGTAAATAAATAGAAAATATGTGATGTATGTGAACATTATTGACCGAACTTCTTATTAACAATTATAAAGATTATACTCAATAGCAAATGGAAGTACAGTTACAAAAATAAGAACAAATTGACTGATAATTTTTTTAAAAAGATTATGGTTAATTTAATGGAAGTACAGTTACATAATAGATCCAACATGTGGAGACCATGAGGGAAGAGCTTCTCCCATATATTATTTGTTTAAAATGAAAATAGAAGTGTCAACAATTGTTAGACCTTTTAATCTAAAAACCCATTTATAAACATGGCCCGACCCATCTACAAATAATTAAACTGGGCCAATTATATTTTATTGGACCTTTGTTACTGTTTGGACTTTGCTGATCCATAAACTATGTGGACTACGCAAAATTCTCAACCCATTCATTAATGGAACTCACCCTTCTTCATAACCTTGTAATTCACGTTCTAATTAGCAAATGGTATTTTTTTAACTCTTTAAGCATTATATTGTGATATGAATCCCACACACACCATTTTATCCCTCACTCGTTACCTTTCAAGAACCGAAGCCCCAAAACAAAGTAGCACTACCATGAAACCTGCAACTTCTTCAAAAAGCAACACCGTATTTCAAGAACCTCTCTTTTGCAATGCCTTGTTACTCTCCCCCACCACTTTTCTTCTTCTTCTTCTTCCTCTTCCCCTCCGTAGTTTCACTCCCTCTCTTCCCCTCCGACAACCTCACCCTCTACGGTGACGCCTTCTTCTCTCACAAAGCCATCACTCTCACCACCCACCAACCCACCTGCTCCTCCTCCTCCTCCATCGGCAGAGCCTTCTTCATCTACCCCCTCCGTTTTCTTGACCCCCAAACCAACTCCACCGCCTCCTTCTCCTCCCGCTTCTCCTTCTCCATCCTCTCCTCTCCCTCCTGCCCCTCCGGCGAAGGCCTCGTCTTCCTCATCGTCTCCTCCACACACTTCCCCGCCATCTCCATGGGTCTCCCCCAACCCTCCCCCAGCTCAACCTCCTTCTTCGCTGTCGAGTTCGATACCACCTTCGACCCCTCCCTCGACGACATCAACGACAACCACGTGGGCCTCGACGTCAACAGCGCCTCCTCCTTCGCGTCCGTCGACGCTTTCTCCCGCGGCATCGACCTCAAGAGTGGCAAACTCATCACTGCATGGGTGGAGTACCGTCACGCAATCAAGATGGTACGTGTCTGGCTCGCTTATTCCTCCACCAGACCTTCCATTCCCATTCTTGTTTCCCAAATAGACCTCTCTGAGAGACTTGAAGACTTCATGCACGTTGGTTTCACAGCCTCCAATGGGGAAGGGTCAAGTGATTACCTTGTTCATCATTGGCAGTTCACGACTTTCGGCCATGACTCTCGCTCCATGGACGTGATCGATGAAGGTGACTGTTTCTTGTGTTACGAAGGGGATTCCACGGGTTTTGGTCATGGTTCGAACATGAGGGAGATTGAGAAGAAGAAAAAGATTACGGAGTTGGCTCTTGGGTTGGGAGGGTTGACGGCGTTTGTGCTGTCGGTTTTGGCGGCGATGATTGTGGTGTGTGTTTTCTTGGCAAGGAAGAAAGACGTTGTTAGGAATAATATAGAGCAAAGGAGAAGTTGTGGGTTTGAGAGGAGTAAAGTTCCGACCAGGTTGTCACTCTCGGAGATTAAGTCTGCCACAATGGGGTTCAATCGTGATAGGCTTGTTGGGGAGGGTGCATCTGCCAAGGTTTATAAAGGGTATCTTCCATTCGGAGGGGATGTAGCAGTGAAGAGATTTCAGAGGGAAAAGAACTTGAATTGTTTGCATAACCCTTTTGCCACTGAGTTTGCCACCATGGTGGGTTACCTGCGGCACAAGAATTTGGTTCAGCTTAAGGGGTGGTGCTGTGAGGGAAAAGAGTTGGTCCTGGTTTACGAGTATCTTCCCAATGGGAGTCTCAACAAGGTTCTGCACAGGAACTTCAATTCTTCCATTGTTCTTTCGTGGAGGCAAAGGGAGAATATCGTTCTTGGGGTTGCTGCTGCTCTGACATACCTTCATGAAGAGTGTGAGAGGCAAATCATTCACAGGGATGTGAAGAGCTGCAACATAATGCTTGATGCCGATTTCAATGCAAAGCTTGGGGATTTTGGGCTTGCGGAAGTGTATGAGCACAGTTGCAGCACGAGGGAGGCTACTATACCAGCAGGGACAATGGGGTATCTTGCTCCTGAGTATGTTTATTCTGGTGTTCCTACTGTGAAGACCGATGTGTACAGCTTTGGGGTGGTGGTGTTGGAAGTGGGAACTGGAAGGAAACCTGTGGAAGATGATGGCAGTGTGATTGTGGATTATGTGTGGAGCTTGTGGGAAAAGGGGAAACTGATTGAGGGTGGTGATCCAAGATTGATGGGGAAATTTGATGCAGTGGATATGGAAAGGATGCTATTGGTGGGGCTTCTGTGTGTGCACCCTGATGATGAGAAGAGGCCAACAGTAAGAGAAGCAGCAAGAATGCTTAAGAAGGAAGCACCACTTGCTGTTTTGCCTCCCATGAAACCAAGGTTGAGAATTAGGGCTATTTGTCCTCATCATCATGCTACTGCACCTGAAACACACCATGTTGATGGAGATTGCATCACCACAGATGAGGCTCCTTATTTGACCCCCAGAAGCCAGTTTAACTAGGATTTTCAACGTACATGTCAGATTATTTTAGATTCTTCATTTCTGAGAAAACATTTTGTGTTCAGGAATCTGAGTCAGAAGGAAAAGCACTTGTTTTTTTTGTTTAATAACAATATCCATTCTTGGACTTTGAAATCAACTCAAATTTCCCCAAAACTATACTTGTTTCAAACCCTTATGACCAGGGAAAGCAGATCCTAGGTTTTATAGAGTAGATTACGTGTATTTAGTGAATAGTGAAATAATGAAAAGAAAAATTGCTTATGGGAGGAAACTAGAAAATGAGAGACAAAGAAACTGAGCAACGAGATATTTACTTAGGATTGGGGAGAATTGAGGTTTTTTTTGGGGGACGTTTCGATTCAAATTTAAAGAAATGGGTAAATTTTTAACAAACAAATTACTAATTTAAATAAAAAAGTATTATTTAATTATTTTATTTTGATTAAAAACTACAAAATTAATCTATTTTAATTTTATTTATAGAAACTTTGTCAAGTTTTTCAATTTTTTTTTCCAAAACATAATTTTCCAATTTTTAAAGTATTACACAAATGATTAAGTTGTATTCACGATTTTGTTTGAAAAAAAGGTAAAGTCGTAGAGTCGTATTTAATATTTGCCACTTCACTCTTCTCGACTTTTTACATTACAATTTATCTCTTTTATACATTAAAAAATTAAACTAAAAGGACAGTCATAATTATTTTATTGTTGACCCTGTTATTAAAAATTTAAAAGAGTTAACTATAAATTACAATCTTCAATTTTAAGAAAATATATTGATAAAATTCAAATTAAAATAATATTTTTATTGACAGTAGTTTCTTTTTAACAATCTACCCATTGGATATGCTTTTAGTCTGACATTCACATGACTGCATATAACCTCTCAAAAACTGATAGCTCTAGAGAAAAAAATGACAGGTTCTTCTCTTCATAAGAAGAATCTATGTCAGAATTTGGGTATCCAATGTGTGGAATAAAATGAAGGAATTAGAGATCCAATTTTAATTGTTTGAAAATTGGTTTGGAGTAATCACAAAATTAGCAAATAAGATGGTTAGTATTCCTGATTAGATAACAATGTAAAAAGTTTTACATTACCAGTGTATTTCAATTAAATCCAAAAGAACTAATACCAACCTTTATGTATAATAAAAAATAAATGATATTTTGAAAATGTTTTGTTTGATAAATTTTGAGAAACAATTATTTTTTATTAAAAAAAACTTTAAATTTTTTATTATATTCTTGTAACTTTCATAAAAAATAAAAAATTATTCTATTTAGTGATTTTGTCAATAAAATGTTTGTCATTTTTTTTATATAAACTAATGTTTTTTTACTAGAAAAATAAAATAAAACATGTATTTTTTTCAATTGTTTAATGTGAGAAGAGTTGGTTTAATACGTGAATTGTTTTAATTTTAATCTTACTAACTTGCGATACATACAGGTACAATATCCATACTAAATACAAATTTTCTTTGTTAAACATCATCTCAGTATTGTATATGGTCAAATTATGTGTCTGCATACAAATGTTATCTTTTAAAAATAAACATGTTTATCATATTTGTTAACAGTAACTTTTAGTACTCGATTAAACAATATAGTAATAAGAACTTTTGAATACATGTTTTTTTTTTATATTTGGTATGCTTTATTATAAATGGATTAATTATATCATTCTAAAATTGTTATTTACATTAACAATATTTAAGTTTTAACTTTTGATGAAAATCAAATTAACTATATGGGGAAACATTAACAATAAATAAATTATGATTTGAAACATTTTATCTTTGAAATGTATTATAAAAGTTAAATACAAGACAATAGTGTTATAAGGTGTACAGTGCATTCAATTATAATTTAAATTACGGGTGGCAAACGGGTCAGTCCAACCCGTTTTGGCCTGGCCCGTATGTGACCCGTCAAAAAACGGGCTGGACCGGACTGGCCCGTCAAACAGAAATGGGCCAATAATCACAACCCGTCCCGTATAGGAAGGGTTAACGACCGGGTCAGACTGCCCATCTAGTTTTTTTTATTTAATTAGTTTTCAAATTTTTTAATTAGTTTTATTTTTTAAATTTGACAGACGGGACGGGCTAGAACAGGCTGACAGGTTGAAATCTTCAACCCAGCCCGTTCCTTTTAGTACGAGTTGACGAGCTGGACCGTTAGACCCAGCCTGTTTTGCCATCCTAATTTAAATCGATTGTATTTTTTTATATTAAGAAAAATTGAGAAAATTAATAGTTAATTAATTATTAAATTGCTCATTTATCCATAAGAGACACAATTCTTAATTATGTCAAAGAAGAATATTTAATTAGTTACTTTTTATAATTTGCAAGTGATATAAGAGGTGTGTTAGGTAGATCCATATTAGTGTTAGTGCGTAAAGCCAAAAATATCTCTCTTACTTAACTTTAATCAAACTTTAATCCATTTGGTTAATGCAATTTGAAACCTTGTTTCATTTATTTAATAACAAAACTAATTAAGTCATCATTTAATCCCATTAAGTAAATAACATAATCTATTAATACAATTTGATCTAGCTTTTGCAAAAAACATTTCAATTGATTAAGTTAATAATCATTACAAGAAAATTTATAAATAATGACAAATTTTAGTGACTAAAATTATGTTTAAAGATTAATTTTATAATTAAAAACCAATTCATAATAAAATATATTTTATTTATTAATTTAAAGATAAATTATAATTTTTTATTCATAATAAAATCTATTTTACCTACCAATAATTTTTTTTTATAAATTAATACATAAATTTATGGAAGTGACAAAAATCACATGTATAGTAAAAAAGGTGAAAACATGATTAAAATCAACGTCATAACTATATATTTGAATGCTTTGTAGATATTTACAAGTTATCTATAATTTAAGTATTAGTTTTACAACGAAAATTTCAAATAAAATATTTCAAATCATCACTTGTTAAAATAATTTATATACATTGTTTTATATATTATATTTAATTATTGAATTTATTTGAAAATTCTAATTATTTATTACCAATAAATGATGAATTATTTATTATAAATAATATATAATTTTTTTCAAATAAAATCATTTATTTTTTATTTTTATTTCAAACTTAACACATTACATTATATCAAATTATAATAAAAAATATATTTAATAAAAATAACAATTAATATGTATAAATATAATATTTTTATAATTATTTTTTATTTATATTTTTAATTCAAATTATAATATATAAATTAATCTATTTTACAAAATGTATTTTCATTATCAAATATCAAATCCAGTTATAAAAATATCAGTGCATTGTACAGGTACAAATATGTATAACACTAAACACAATTAAATGCATCACCAACTTCAATTTTCAACCTTAATATATGAATTTAACAAAGAGTTTTTAAATGTGTATTAAAAGTTTCAAAAAATCTCCAATATTTAGTTCAGATAATTTTTATATGCTGTTAATGCAGGCATACAAAGTAAAAAAAGAACACATAATGCCGAAAGCAAGAGTTAAAATCAACGACTATAACTATAATTTAATATTGGGAGAAGTAACTTTCTTCTCTCTCCTCTCAGCATATTTCAATTTGGATTTTCCTTTAATTTAGTTTATCCAAACCAAAGAAGAAAGAAGTACCGTTATTCGTTATTCTATCGTGGGCTATACCGTTATCCAACCTTCACAAGGAAACTAAGATAACTAAATAAATGTAAGAAAAGTTATCAGTTTATCACACATAACAAATTTTGATTTAACTGCAGTTTTTTGTATTCTTGATATACTAGGTGTTTATACGGTAGTTATTTTCTCAGAATAACTTTTTGTAAGAGTGCATAAATTAAAATTATATTTTTAATCAATTCATATAATTATATTATTATAAATAAATTAGTTTTTTTAAAATTATTACAAAAGTAATTTCAATTTATTTATTATGAATATCCAATACACAATACTTTTTTTATTGTTAAATGGATTGAACTATCATAATTGATGTTTTAAAAGAAAAATATTGATCATATTAGAGAGGTGGTCAGTATTTAAATACAAATATGATATACGTAATAATATTCTATTTTAGCACTTTTTTTTTTAAATTTTATAGTAATTTTTATCATTTATATTTTTTTATTAATATAATATTACTTAGTAAGAATATTTAACTGTGAATATCTGTATATATATAATGCTGTATTATAATTCTTATCGAATCAAATATCTTTAGCTTATATTTATGTTTGTAAGTTTTTAATGATTATAATATTAATTTTCTTTTATTTAAATTTATATATTATTTTTTTAATAAGAGCAAAGGCTGTGATAGTATTTGATTGAGGGTCTTAACAATTTTTTTTTAATGATGTATAATTTTAATTAATATATTGTAATGCTTTTTAATGCAGTACGCTAACTTTGAATCAATTGATTATTTAAACGTTTTATATTTAGAAGTTTTTTTTTTTATTATATGTTTTGTTATTAATATTCATTTTTAAATAATCTAATTAGGACAAATATATTGAGCTAAATAGTTAAATATATTAGGACAAATATAAAATAATTAACTAACATGCTAGATTAAGAAAAAAATTCGCTTTTTTTTATGAGAAAAACTTGTTACAAACTAGATTTCAGGAAGTTATTCACTCTTTATTGATGATATAACATAGGATATTATTTACTCTTATAATAAACATTTAAAAAAATTACTTTTAACATACTTTTGTTTGATTAAATGTGTTAAAATATTTGGCCTATGAAGACTAATCTCTAATAAAAAATAGAAATGACATAAATTTCATTTATGAATAAGAGTTTAAATTTCATGTTATTGTTTTTCAAATTAAAACATGATGACAACTATCTCTTCTAAAATGACAGGTAATTATAGCTATTAATTTTTTATACCTTATATTAATAGAAAAGGGATTTTTCATTATATTGTTAAACTTAAATTGATTTGTTTTTCTACATGAATACTACTATGAATACTACTGTATCTTCCAGGGAAGAGATAATAATGTTTAAGTTAAAAATTAATATTATAGGTGGTCAAAATTAATCTTTAACAAATTAATATTTGAACTCGAGTTATGTTACATTAAATTTAAAATTAATACATTTAATACATTGCTTAATTTAATTTAATTTTGTGATAATGTGCTAATTTATTCTGCAGATGTTATTTATTTTTTCAGCATGAGAAGTGTGAGAAGAGAGGAGCAAAAAAAGGTTCGCAAAACGAAAATGTTTTGCATGTTAAGCGGAATCCAAAGGAGTGGGTTTCTTTTCCAGTTCTACCCAGCATTATGATTTAGTTTTCAGCTACACTTCCCTCTCACATCAGAACAACACTTCTTACATCAACAATCTTTCTTCCACAACCCATTATAACCCTTCGCGCAGCTCCAACATTAACTTATTGTCATCAAAATGGTCAGTTTTTTTCTTTCCCTTTTCCATGCGATGATGGATTAAGGTTTTCTGTTCTGCGGGCTATAAAAAACGTTACCCTTATGAATAAAAATTGAAATTTATTGTGTTTGTTTAGTGGGTCTCTGTCTTTGAAGGTGCGAGGTAAGTGGTTTTTGTTTTTGGTGATGTAATTTCTTCCGCCGAGACGTTGTTTGTTTCATTGTGCTGTTAATTTGGTTGGTAAGAGTAATGTGTTATAAATGGCAATTCCTAGGTCATAGCATTCTGGCTCTGTAGAATACTTGTGATTATAGTCTGGGAATTTTTGATTTGGTTACCATTTTGGAGATTCCTGTTGTTGGTTTGTGGAACAGGCATTGCAAATGATGGTATTGTGATCTCTAGCTAAGATATTGGACCATGAGTTGAAAAGGGGCAAGTGTTATTAGTTTTTGGAATTGTTCTTTACATCAACTCATAGATACATGACTCAGAAGATTAATATAATATATGATTTGGCTTTTGTATGCATGTATCTATTATAATATTTTATGGAAGAGGGCGTGATAGGAATTGCACTTGTGATATTGTGAACCATTTCTGTTAAATCTTTAACCATTGTTGTAGGGAACTGTTTGTCTCTTGTGTGGTGATAAAGGCTTTGAAGTTGCATTGGTTTTTTGCTCTGGGTGTCAGGTTTATGCGCTACATAGGTACTTATTGTCTGTGCTCTCTTTCTGTCTTCTTGGATGCACTTATAGCAATTTATTTTATCATATTTAGCTGAAATGCCACTACTACTGAATGCTGCTTGAACATTTGTAGAACACTTCTGGAGTAAAAACGAAGGATTTAAGACTACTCTCTATAGCTTGAAAATCCAAAAAATAATTCGAAGCATACTCACTGCTTAGTATTGATACCCTGATCCCTTTTATAGTGTGTAGCAATTTTTTTTTATCCATCACATCTCTGTAAAGCATAGATGTGCTTTTGGATTTTAATGTAAGTGCTTTTAAGATTATGATTTACTTTCTTAGCCAGCTTTTAAAATTGGTACATAGCTGATAGTGCCTCTCTTTTTATTGCCATACACAATCTTGAAATTTCTATTGGTATTGAAGGTGTGACTAGGGAGTGCTCCCATTATAGCTGGTTTGGATAAACCGAAGGATTATTGAATAGATATGCATCATCATTGAATAATTCCCTTTTTAATTGGATCTTTTGTTCTCCCAATGTCTTACAAAAATAGAAAAACTGCAATTTGTAAAGCTGCGATTTCATGTTCTTTAATTGTCCTTTTTCATCAGGTACTGTTTAAAGGGGCCTGTGATTTTTACTGATCCTGTTACATGGTTTTGTGATGATTGTGTAAAAAAGCTAAGTTTACCACCTTCTCTTGACCAATCTACACCTCTCTCATCTTTAACAAGAAGCCATACAACTTTAGAAAAAAATGCAATCCAAACTACAAGAGTACTTGCAAATTGCAAAGAGAGAGTGAAGAAACGGAATAAACTGCTAGAAAAGAAGATTAAAAGGAAACATGAGAAAGGAAAAGTCAACTCTGCCTTCGTGGATGAAACAAAGGGTGTACTATCCAGTTCACACGAGCTTCAGCATCCTCAACGCATGATCAGCAGTGAAGAAGAATGTGAGGTAACGAATGAGTGTGAAGCAGCTCCAAGGGATGTAACTAATTCTGATTTAGGTCGCCAATCTGATCCATTTTCTGAAGGAGCTACCTGTAATGATTTAAGTTGTATAGAATTAGATGGTCGTGTTTATGCACAGCCTTTAATTGATCCGATCTGGAGGTACAAAAGTTGTTTTACTACCTTCATTTGAAATTGGTGAACTTCTATAGCTGTTGTGGTGAATATCATTTGAAGTTGAATTTTCTGGTTAATAGGGGAAGTATATACTTCAGCAATGAAACTATTGGTGCTGTCAGTGGACTTCTTGCTCATGTGTCCAATTTAGCATGCTCCAAAGCTGTAGAGGAGACAGGACATTTCCCAGAAGTGCTTCATGCAGAATTGGTTCCAAGATCTATTGTGTGGCCTGAAAGTTTCAAGAGTAGGGAGCCAACTGATCAGGACATTGCTCTCTTTTTCTTTCCTGACAGTGAAGGGTGATTTTTCTCAGACACTTTTTACATAACGTTACTATTTTTTTTCTTTAGTTTGATGTACCTGAATATTTCTTCCTTGGCAGAACTGAGAAGGTCTTCGACGCTCTGGTTGATGATGTCATTTGCCATGAACATGCCATAAGATTTGTGGCTAGAAATACAGAGCTTTTAATTTTTCCTTCCACCGACCTCCCAATCTCTTATTGGAGTGAGCTTCGTTTATTCTACCTCTTTAGGGGTTCATTTCAGTATATAGCTTTGTCTGTTTAACTTGAGATTACATTTTAACTCGTTTGTCATTTGGGCAGGATTTGAAGCTAAATATTATTTGTGGGGTGTCTTCAAAAAAGCAAACTTGGGAACAGAGAAATAATGCTGCATGCAGAGATTGACAAAGCTCTTAGGTTAATTTAACCATAGACATAGTCCATCCAATTAGCAATAGTGCTAACAGCTACAGTTCTAATGCATAGCATTCCTGTGCTCACTGTAACTGACGTAATGACCATATTACAAGCATGTTAAGGATTAGAGTGGATAGAATAGAATGTGATGAAAGCAAGAGTTGGGATGGCTTGTAGGTACATCCTTGTTGTGACTACTTCATCGTCCAAGATAGAAGCATACATAGATGTTCTAGAAACCTTTTGAAACTTCCTCATTTTGTCTGACCAAAGTCTTTGATTGTTGTAACTGGTAAGCATTGTGGCATTTGTTCAACAGTCTCGGTGTTAATGTGCCATAATCTGTCTTCCTGAAACGTTTTTCATCACAATGTTATTTATATTTCAGGAAAAGGTTTGGGCTTGTAACTTATAATACCACCTTTGTTCTATGCGTAAGTTGGTGGAAACCATGCAAATTTATATTGATATTGCATGTTGACGGTGTTAATGTGACCGTGCACAAATATAGTGGTCCAACACTGGTGTGGACTCCATGTACCCATTTTCTCTCTATCTAAGTTTGGCCTATATAACATCATCTTATTAAGAAGACAATAATTTTTGGACAAACTGAACTTGAAGTATTTCTGGTTGAAAGTAAAAGAATAAATTTTTTATTTTCCGTATTCTTGTTAATCTGATGCACATTGATGCATACGTTTCACACTCCTCCTTGCATTAGTGATCAATGAGTCCAAGCTTCTTTCTTAGTGACTCAAACTTGTTTCTTGAAAGTGCTTTGGTGAATATATTTCACAATTGATCTTCAGTCTTGCAGTACTTCAAGCACACTGCATCATTTTTCTGTACATCTCTAAGGAAAAATAACTTGATCTTTCTTTTTCCATGAAAGACAAGATTTCTTAAGAAGGCAATGACTGCTTGGTTGTCCACCATTACTTCTGTAGTAATCTCTTGTTCCAAGTGTGAATCACTTAATATTTTTCTTAGTAATAAGGCTTTTACAGCTGCTGTGGCTGCTATGAATTCAGCTTCAACGGTTGATTGTGCAATAATTTCTTGCTTTTTTGAATTCCAAGAGAATATTTCCGATCCAAAATTGAAACAATAGCTTGAGGTACTTTTCATGCCATCTAAAGATCCTCTCCAATTACTATCAGAGTAACTTTGCAACTTGAAATCTTGTGATTCATTTAAAGTCTCCTTGACATATATTAGCACCCTCTTTGCTGCTTTCAAAAGAGATTGTTTGGGACAATTCAAAAATCTTGAAAGTACACCTATTGCATATAATATGTCAGGTCTTGTTGTTGTGAGATACATTAAGCAACCTATTAAGCTTTCATAGAGTGCTTCCTCCACTTGTTCTGAAAAATCATCTTTGCATAACTTCTTCTTTTGATACATAGGAGTTGTTCATACTTTTACAGTTTTCCATGCTAAACTTCTTCAGGATCTCCTTTGAATACTTCCTTTGACTGATGAAAATTTCACCATTCTTTTGCTTAACCTCCATACCAAGAAAAAATGACATTTCTCCTAAGTCTGTCATCTTAACAACTTGTTGCATATCATCTTTAAACTGCTAAATAAGTTCAGGGTTGCTGCTAGTAACTAGGAGATCATCAACATACAAAGAAATCACAACAAAATTAGTTTGGTTACCTTTGATGTATAAAGTGGATTCACTAAGACTTTTAACAAAGTCTAGTTTTGATAATAATTTATCAATTCTGCTATACTAGGCTCTTGGGACCTGTTTCAAACCATATAAAGTTTTCTATAATAAATAAACTTTGTCTTCATGTCCTTTCACCAAGAACCCTTTAGGTTGCTCAACAAAGGCTGACATGACATCAAGTTGGTAGATTTTTCATCCATTTTATGCTGCAATAGCTAGCAACATCCGGATGGTATCTTGCCTTGCAACTAGTGCAAATGTGTCAAAGTAATCTACTCCAAAAATTTTAGCATAGCCTTTCACGACTAGCCTTGTTTTATACTTGTTGATTGAACCATTTGCATTCAACTTTGTTTTGAACACCCATTTCACTCCTATGATTTTTTTTGTTTTTAGGCCTTTCAACAAGCTCCCAAGTTTGATTCTTTTTTTATCATGGAAAGCTCTTTCTGCATCGCAGTCATCCATTTGGGATCCTTCATTGCTTCACGATAACCTCCAGGTTCTAAAACTGCTACATTGCATCTGTCATAGATATTTGGGTTAAATATGTTTTTGGTCCCTTAAGTTTTAGTAAAGTTTGGAATTAGTCCCTCATCGAAACTTTTGACCAATTTAGTCATTCGTCTGTAGAAATGCGTGGATTTAGTCCTTTTAATCAAAATTTGTTAAGTTTATTTGAAGTTTCAAACGCGTTTTATGATAATATTTGAGTTAGCATTTAAGCGAAAATGCGTCAAACGATGTAAACAATTCAAATACTATCATGAGATGCACTTGAAACGTTAAATAAACTTAACAAAATCTAGTTAAAAGGACTAAATGCATACATTTCTAAAGATGAAGGACTAAATTGGTCAAACTTTCGAAGAGGGACCGATTCCAAAATTCACTGAAACTTAAGGGACCAAAAACATATTTAACCCTAGATATTTAAAAGAAATCTAGTATGTCTTACCGGTGTATCATCATCTAGCTCGTATTGATTTAATGAAGGGTCAACTATTGACATATTTTTAGCATCATTCCAATTCCATTGATCATCCTCCATGAAGTATACATCCTTGCTTATTAGAAATTTTCTTGTAGAAGGTTGAAAAACTCTATAAGCCTTGGATACTGAACTGTATCCCAAAAAAAAATCCCAGGTTCAGCTTTCTTGTCTAGCTTGTCTCTTCTTAATATGTGGCACATAAGTGAAACACAAGCATCCAAACACTTTAAAATTTTTCAAGAAGGGTTTATAGCCATACCAAACTTCAAATGGAGTCTTCCCCATCAACTGCTTTGGTAGGAAGTCTATTTAACAAAAATACTGCAGTGTTTGCAGCCTTTGCCCAATATTCCTTTGGTAGTCCTTTCTCATGAAGTATACATCTCATCATTTCCATTATTGTCTGATTCTTCCTTTCACTAACCTCATTTTGTTGAGGAGTGTAAGGTGCTGTTAATTGATGCTCAATGTCTGCTTCCTCACAAAAACATGGTGAATTATCCTGAAGTGTAGTCCTTCCCATTATAAGACCCTAGAGCTTAATAATGCAACCACTTTGCTTTTCAATCCATTGCTTGAATCTCCAAAAGACACTTGCAACTTCTGATTTAGACTTGAGAAAGTGAATCCAGCACATTCGAGTGAAATCATAAATAAAGATGTATAATATTTACTCTCCTTGAGTGAAGGAATCCTTTGAGGTCCAGCCAAGTCTGTGTGGATCAACCGTAACTTTTCTGTTGCTCTCCAGGTTGCTTGTTTAAATAGTAATCTTGTATGCTTCCCATATTGGCAGGCCTCACAACTTGGTAACACATAATCCAAGTGAGGTAAGCCATAAGCCAACTTCTTTTGCTTCAAATTCAACACAGCGACGTGGTGAAAATGACCTAACCTCTTGTGTCAAATTTTTGTACTATTTTCTGCATTGGGTCAAATGAGAAACTTTTTCCTCTCATTTTGATACTAAAAAATGTCTTTGTCAATGGCATCTTTAGTCAAACAATCCTTATTTTCAAAGAAGACTTTAAATCCTTTCTCAACCAGTTTACCAACACTTAACAAGTTTTGAGCTCAGGTATATACAAAAAACATCATGAATTAATTTTGTACCTGCACAACTTTCAATGGCTGTAGTGTCCTTTCCTTCAACAACAATCAGATCACCATTGCCCATTCTAACTTTTGACACCTGTGATCTATCCAACTCTTTGAAAAGCTATTCACCATGAGTCATGTGGTTAGTATAGCCACTATCCACTAACCAACATTCACTTGAGTTGCTACTTGAGAAACATGTTGCTATAAACAATTGTTCCTCCTTTTATTGATCTACAACTTGAGCCTCATCCTTTGGTTAAGTATTGCCTTTACAAATTTGAACATAATGTCCTAACTTGTTGCATTTTTCACACTTAACATCAGGTCTTCTCCAACATTTGAAAGGTGGATGACCCAATTTGCTACGGTGCTTACAAGGAGGAAATCTTTTATTTTTGTCTCCATTATTGTTACAGGTTGCGTCTTGGGTGCTGAAGTTCTTCTTCTTGTATTTCTTCCACTTGTTTTTCTCTTCTTGGTTAACTTGCAATTTAGCCTGTAATGCTTCTTCCACATAACCCTCGTCTCTTATCACCCTTCTTTGTTCTTGGGCTTGCAAAGCATTTATTAGTTGTGTCAAAGTAAGTTTTGAAAGATCCTTTGTATTCTCCAAGGAAATAATAGTAGCCTCAAATTTTCCAGGAACAGTCACCAATATTTTCTGAACGATTTGTGAGTGGAGAAATTAAGAGCCAAACAATCTTACTCTATTAGCAATGCCACCAAAAGGATTTATTGGGATACTCTTTAATTGTTTCAAACTCCTTCATTTTCTGCATCTCAAATTCTCAAATCAAATTTAGGGATTGCATTCCCTTAATTTTATCATCTCCTTCATAATCACCCTTCAGGAAATTCTGGATTTTAAATGTTGAATCAAATGTCATAATTCTAATGAAAATGTCTTTTTATACAACACCCAACAAAGAGGCTTTTGCCTTTGACTTTCTTCCTTTATTCTCCTTGTGATTTTTCATCTGTGTCAATGTTGGATTGTCCGGTAAGGGTGGAACTTCATAGTCCTCTTCAACAGCTTCTCAGACATCATTTGATTCTAGATGTGCCCTCATTCTTGCTGCCCAGATATAATAATCATCACCATTAAACACTGGGGGTGCTAGTGTTGTGTATGGTGTTTCAGAATCTATCTAACTGATGGATTGAAACAAGGTGTTTTGGCCTTTTTTGTGGTGGGTTACTCACAGGTCCCTCTAAACAAAAAAAACTCTTAATACCAATTTATTGGTGAAAGCACAGGAGTAGGAAAGATATATTTTTATTTAATAATGATCTGTTTTAAATACAAATATTGTAACAACAACCTATTAACAAATTGTATCTGAAATACAATAATAAATTCTTAGACAAACAATAACTACTAACATAACTTAAAAAGCAGGCTAAATAGCATGAAATAAAAAATTATTAAATAAATATCTGATGCACGTTAATGCACACATTCAACAATTATGAACGTAAAGATAAAGATAATTTCACTACCCTATTGGATAAGAGGGGAATAGACGTAAATGTAAACAAAGAGTTTAATGTAAGTGTAATCTTCTTTACATGCTCAAATAAATAAAAACAAATTTTAGATAACTTCTAAGATATTTATTATAAAACTAGAAAACTTCTTTCATAGAATATGTAATAAGTTATGAAAGTAATTTACATTGTTAATGGATTCAAATTAAACTCATGAAAAAAAGTAGAGTTAACACTTAACTTAATAGCTGTTTGTTATTGCATCTATCAAATTTCTACAAGCACCCATCTATATGTGAATTTTCAGATTTTATTTCCGAAAAACATTGGACCAAATCCGAAAATAATTTTCTATAAGACATTCATCAATTCCGGAAATATCATTCCGAAAACGGGTTTGTCTAAATATTATAATGGTTTTTACTCAAAAACAGAGATTGAAGAAGCTGTAGCCTTCTGAAGACTTGCAATTGCATATGTACATTTACAGTAGTGAGAACATGTGCTGTCGTATACAAAACAATGTAACATCACATCAATACCAAATTAGACAATGAAACAATGTTATATGATGGATGCATCAAAACCAAGTTTGCATTTTCTACATTCATATAATGATGATAATGTATGAGAAAAAGAGGTAAATGTAATGATAATTTTGTGTTAGGTTTGCCAAACTGCTCCATTAGTATGAAGCTGGAACCTTCTTAATCTGAGACTTGCACCGGGACAAATTGAAGCAATAGTAAGCACAAGTATCACGCCCCAAACAAAAAACAATGTAACATCACATCAAGAACAAGTTAAACATGTTCCATGACAATGTTGCACATATAGTGCACGCTATGATATTTAGGCCTTTTTTTTTTTCTAAATTCACAATTTCATATCGTGGAAAAGAAAATATAGTGACAAAATTGTATACTAATATTTAAGAATCATAATGTGGTTCAAATTAAAGGTTTTTTTTTTTTTTATCTCCTTCTAGTTAACAACAATATTTATGCATAATTTTACTTAAATATGAAAATAATTTATATAATTTAAATAACTATGAAGAAAATATCTATAACATGAGTTCAATTTGATAACAAATTATCTACAAATTAAGAAAGAATATAGTTTACTGTTATGGCTAGTTTGTCGGAGAAAATCTGAAAAGAAAATGAGAAAGATTTTTCGGGATTCTAATGTAAGAAAAAAGAGTTTTATGAATTGAAATATAATTTTTTTTAGAAAGAGTGTTTTTTTTATATGTTTTGTTGATTTTAATATTTTTAAATAGGAAAAAGAAGTTCTCTAACTTGTTTAAATATTTGGTTTGACTCTTTAATGTATAATTTTTTTCGTTAGTAGAGTTTTTTCTGGATATACTAAAAGTTACATAGTTTTTGAAGTTATAATTTTTTTCTTGATTTGAAAGTAAAAAAAAAAAAAAAGTTTGTCTAAGAATATAATATGAAAAATGTTTTTTATTATTTTAACCCATTCAACTCTACATTATGTAAATCTTATTGATTAAGAATTTTTAAAAAAGAAAAAAAATTATACGAAATAAAAAATCAAATGAATTTAATTAATAAGTTTTTACAATTGTATAAAGTTAAATATTTTTAATTATATTTGAGTCATTGTTCCATTGTGAAAATTCTAAATTCTTTTTGTTTGGCATTATTAGAGACATAAGTACAATAATTAGATGGATAAGGTTGCTTTTGAGTGTATTAGGTAGCAAAGTAATGAAATTTAGTCCTATAATAATTGGTTATGAGAAAAAATGCATCAACACCAAAAGGGAGATCTATCTTCTCCCAACATAGGTTACGTAAGTGTTTACTCAACCTCAATTCATATAAATCAATTAATAGATAGTAGCTAAGATGAATAAAATTTAATATAAATAATCATAATTATATAAAATTATATTTAAAACTTAAATAATAAAATATATTTTTGATACACAGTTTTTAATGATGTTGCAGTTTAGTTTTTTAACCCTCTATGTATATTTATTGAACATTTTATGGCGTAATTGTATTTGTTTTCATGCTACCATTGATTTTTTCTGGATTCGATTGATATGATTGAGAAGGAATGAGTGACAAAATGTGCGTCTCCATCAGTGAAGAAAAGTGTTTGATAAAGGAGACCAATCTGGTATGGTAGGACTTAAATTAATATCAACATTGCTTTTGTTTCTGTGCGGTTAGGTTAATTGATTTATGAATTAATTACATTTTTAACTCTTTAAATCTAAAATATCTAAATTTCACATTTATTGTGATTATAGCACCTATCTATTTATTCATCAATCTAGTTTCTAGTCTCATAATTGTACTAAATTTCGTCTTTTGCTGAGACCCATTATCCCTCTCCCAAAAAGGATTGAACTGAAATAAAAGAAAAATCCAAAAAATAATATAAATCAATACATAAAAAATAATAATTGATTCTGAAAATAATTCGTGTGATCAATAATTTGTCAAACTAACTATACACAATTCCAAATTTGAACCAAAAGAAGCTCTATATTCAATAATAATTGTAAATATGTTTCGCTATATAAAACTTAATATTTAAAGAAATGGCATAATTAAAGGGATTCTTCAAGTTGTTTTAAGAATGAAAGCCTGGAAGGAGGAGGATTTTAAGAATATATTCATCTATTGAAGATTGAAGGAATTGAAGATTCACCACTCCATCATTTCCTCACTTTGCTTCTCTTTTTCTAAAAGAAGTGATTATAAGAAAGCAATTATTTTTTCAACGTTCACTAATAAGTTATTATTTTATTAAAAAAATTACTTTTTTTTTTTCCTTTTAAAAAGTTATCCAGACAAACATATTATCGTTCTGGTGGATTCACTTTCTTTTCGTGAGATTTTTATTTTTTTGGTGTTAAGTTAATTCTAATATTTTGTAATTGATTTTTAAAATTTTTAATGTGGACTAAGTTATTAAGTTTAGATCCAAGACAACTTTGAATTAATGCAAACAATAATTAGTCATCACCTGGATTAAAATCCACAAAAGCAATTATTTATTGCATAAGTTGTTTGTTGCTCTTGTAGTGTTACTTGAATTTTGTAACAGTCAATGCAATATTTACTACAGATAATTATTTAAAAAGATATTTGTGTTTGCTTTTAAAGTTTGAAATTCAAAATATCAAAGTGAAAGAGCATCAAAAGACTGACACTCTATAAAAGAAAACATCATTATTGTATTTAATGCATTACCATAGACCAAAAAAGGAAGCTATCTTGTTGCTTAATAAAAGATAAATGAAGAATTCGAAAAAGAAATTCCACATTCCAACAACCTTTAATACATCATAATGTTTCACGTAGAATATCTAATGTACCTCTAACATTCATTAAGGCAGATAGATGGAAGACTTAAAAGGAAGAAGAAAACAAATAGAAGAAGTCTTGAACAAAAACTAGTTATAGTTTTCTTTAAACATTTTCTCCCTTATTTTAATCATATAACTAGAAATGATTTTGTATTCCGAGATTTTGTATACTTAATTAATTATATATTTTTCTTTGTAAACACTTTAGCAGCTTCTAAGATAAGAATGTACAAAATAATATCCGTACATTGCCAAAAACATGAAAAAGTTTGTATGATTGATTTGGAAAAAATAAAAAAAAGTTATTACTATTATTGTTAATACTATATTGAAGATAGTTAAGAAAATAATACTCATTATATTAAGAGTAGAGATTAAGGTGTGTTGAGTGTAATAATTGACGACTTTTTATTATTTTTTCATAAGTTTTTTATTATAATTATTTATGATTATGAAGATTATTAATTTGATCTTTCTAAATAATAGAATAATATTTAATAATATTTGAATGTTTAATTTATTTATTTTTGTCAAGTAAGTTAATACTTAGTTTTAAATTATTATCTTTATAATAGTTAGATAAAATAGATGAACAATTTAATTGTAATGTTATAAAAAAATAGTCCTTAATCCACTACAATTATATTGTTATAAATATATAAAATAAATAAAAAGAATAAAACATTTTTAATTGGGTTAATGTGAGAACCCTTCCTCTCTGCCACCCACTTCACTGAAGCAGCCCACACTTTCCCCTAACACTCTCTTCTTCTCTATTTCCTTCTCTACCTTCTCTCTTCTAGAAATCACCTAAATTCACATCCAAAGGTCTAAAATCCTTTTCATTGTTGCAGAATTCGGGACTGAAGATAGATCAAGACCACTTCCCCAAGCTGAGCCTTCCTTCCCTACGCGTAAGTCAACCTGTATTCCTCCCTTGTCTTCTAATTTTCGAATTTTAGGTAATTCCATCATTCTGGGTTGTGGTAGGATCTGTTCTCACCATTGGCAATTGTAATTCAGTGCCTTAGATTGGGAGATTGAGGTGTTCCCTTTGGTGAAGAGTCTTTGCTTGTGGAAATTCCAAAGGTGAAGGAGCTAGCTAATTTTTACTCAAAATCGTATAAAATCTGTTTTGATGAGTCTGAACTGCATGTTTAAGTATTGAATTGATGATTGAATTGCATGATTTCCGTGTATGTTGATCTTGTGGTAAACCTGGACTCTTGCATGCGGGAACAGGCTTGCAATATGGTATTTTCGCCTGGGCGAGTGGCTCTCGCCTGAGCGAGAACACCAGGAAAATCACCCATGTTCCTGCGCGAAGTCTCAACTAGGCGAGCTGGGGCCGCTTAAGTGAGAGCTACCCTTGTCTAAGCGAACCAGCCTAGCCTGAGCGAGAGTTCACCCAGGTTTTTAATTTTGCCACTATTAGAGCCTCGTCCAGGCGAGATTGACTCGCCTAGGCGAGACAGCCTCTCGCCTAGGCTAGATTTTCTAGCTTGAGCGAGGGCCACTGCAGTGGATTGCTTAGAGCCATGTTCTAAAGAGTGAAGTGATTTGTAGTATTGTAATTTGGTGCAGTTAATCTCCTGTATGTTTGAAATGTTATTTAAATGTAGTGAGTATTGATAAGTTGATGAATATGAATTATGAGATGTTGTGTTTGGAATGGAATTTCAAGGGAAATTCATGTGAGCTTGTTAGTGTGCGTAAGGACATGAGGAATCCGTATTGGATGGCATCCTAAAACTCCAATAATCATTCACGCTCATGTAGAGTAGAATGGATTATGTCGTGAGGAGTAGCAGGAGGTCCTAGTCTTTGGACTCGATCGAGTCTTAGACGCGAAGGGGACTTACCCTGTGAGTGGTTGGGTGATAACCCCTTGTATCCAAACTCTACAGAGTTTGGGAACCATCACAGGTGCAAGCCACCAAGAGCTCCAATGTCACTTACACGATCCAGATATTGAGTCTAGAATTATATATATAATTGCGATATGTGTGTGATTGATGATTATGATATGAATTGTATGATTTCTCTTGATTTCAGTTAGCTCACCCTTCTTGTTTATGTTTGTTTTTCCTTGTGCTTTCTCCTTGCTATGATCACCTGCTGTTGGTGTGAGCAGGGCCGAGTCCAGATGAAGATGCCCCTCTCCCTAACAGGAGCTGACTGGTGCTTTAGTGGTTCTGTGGTAGTTCTCGTGAGTTAGATACCATGGAGTTTTGAGATGTTTGGTGTATGTTTGAGTACCTATGTTCTTCATAAGGAATTCATAGAATATGTTTTGGATGACTGTACCAACTGCATATTCTATATGATTGTTCTTCTTACTATCTACTGTGCATAATCATAATATAATGTTTTATTTGATAGCGTGAAAAACTATTAAATGGGATATTACAGTTAACCTATTAATCCATCAACTTAACATAATTTGAATCGGTTACAAAATATTTAACTCATCAAAAAGTAAATTGAGTTGGATTAACTTATTTTTAGTTTAATTTGATATGAATTATAAACTAGATCGATTCGTTTTGACATCCTTAATTAAAAATACAATTAAAAAAGTACTCACATTTTAATAAAATTTAACAAGTCGGTAGAAAATAAATGTAATTTACTGATAAGATTAACTAATATAAAAATATAAAAAAAGTACCTGGAATCTTTTCTTATCACATTTGTTTTCCTTGTTTTATATTATGTTCAATGTTTTTTTTCTTAAGTTAAGCTCTAGCATGATTGGTTGAATATAAATTGATACGCGAGGTTCATGTTTATAATGCCATCCAATAAATATCAAGCAGCTGGTCACTTGATGGTCTTAGAAATAATTTATTAATTCAGGTCATGTCACCTAATAATTATTTAAATTATATTCATTTGGTTATTCAATTTTTTATTAAATCATTCAACTCTTGCAGTTTTATAGTTTGTAATAAATTATATTTTTAAGGATCATATTAGTTTTAATTAAGAGTATTTATTAAATCAAATTATTTAATAACTTAATATGACTTAATTCAATCAAATAATAAGATTAGGTTGGGTTTTAGTTATAACTTATTTAATTCCGATCCTTCTAAATTTAACTTATTGTTATATAAGTTAAGTAATGAATTATGTTGATTTTAAAAAGTATATATTTTGAAGTTTAACTTTATAAGTATAATTAATAGATTTTAAGTGACTCTCATATAATCCTAAATTTCATTATATCTTTAATCAATATGATCTCAAACATATTAATATTTAAAAATTAAAACTTTTAATATTTCTTATTCTCTTATTACTTTACCTAGATAATTTCAACCTCCTAAAAAGTAAATGGAGTTGAATTAGATCTAAGATAAAAATGTATTTTTATATGATCATTCATCATTCTTATAGTTTTGATGGGCATAGTCACAGAAAACCGATTATAAAAAGTTTCCAACAAGCTTTGTAGTGATCCATGAAAGCACGAATAAAGAAAATATGGCAGAAGCTAGTAGAAGAATAGTGTGTCCATATGCTTTTGTGTGGAAGGACTTTTTGTCGGTGGTTGTGCAAATCCTAATTGGAAAAACAGGGAGAAAAGGAAAGAAAGAAGATAGTAGAGAGAATATAAAACAGTAAAAAGAATGTTAAAAAAATGTACGGAACAGAGTACACATGCACTCTATCGATGCTTACTTCTTCGTAAGTCCTCACATAGCACATTGGGAAATTCATTTCACGCCGCAAATTTCTCAGCTTTTCCTTTTTTTTTATAAAAACAAGGGTTAAATACGTTTTTGGTCCCTCAAGTTTCAGCGAAATTTGGAATTAGTCCCTCATCAAAACTTTTGACCAATTTAGTCCTTCATCTTTCAAAATACGTGAATTTAGTCTTTTTAACCAAATTTTGTTAAGTTTATCTGACGTTTCGAGTGCATTTCATGATAGTATTTAAGTTAACATTGAAGCAAAAATGTGTCAAACAGTATAAATAATTTAAATACTAT